>Ga0210025_1001025_pt1 | contig 32216 bp, 32 predicted proteins | sample CryGeyme20150102_FD_183989 | JGI IMG/M metagenome (GOLD analysis project Ga0210025, IMG submission 183989) | Groundwater microbial communities from Crystal Geyser aquifers in Utah, USA - Crystal Geyser metaG 2015-0102 (SPAdes) (version 2) | ecosystem: Environmental > Aquatic > Deep subsurface >... | reverse complement strand
AATTTCCACCACTTTCGAGACGCAACCCCACCGGGAACAGCGCGGTGACAAGCTCTGAAAACGCGATCAGTTGCTGATAGACCAGCCACCAGAGCGCGACAAAGGCCACAAGGCCCAGATGCCACAGCCAGTCGGACTGCGGGTTCGGACGGGATGAAAGCTGCATACTCATGCGGCTTGCCTTTCTTCTATTTCAGCGGCGGTCAGAACCGCATCGAGGATGGCCCGCATCTGCGGCGGCAGATCGGGGTTCAGCCGGTAGCGCACCCATTGCGCATCGCGCCGGTCGGTCACCAGACCGGCCTGCTTGAGGGTTTGCATATGGCGCGACATCCGGCTTTGCGTTGCGTCAAGGCGGGCCATCATCTGGCAGACGCAATGTTCGCCTCCGTCGGCCAGAATTCGGATCGCGCCAAGGCGGGTGGGTTCGGACAAGGCGGAAAGAATGGCAATCGGCATTATGTGCTCCTGCGCTTATGCGTTAATACGCAAATAGGCTCTTTGCGTACATGCGTCAATCGGCATAAGACGATCAGTCAAGATGTCGCACGTCTGGGGATGCAGACGGCAATTCTGTGGCGCTAATCTGCCAAGGGCCTGACGCGCTTCCAGAGAAGGTTAGACCGCAGGCCCGTCCCCTCCGTCATCCACTCTTTTCAGATCAATAAAATCAATCCCTTACGGGAAACATTGTCGAACCTTCAGGGCCGGTTTGACAATGTTCGTTGGCTCGTCGTGCTCTACCAGAGCGCGCATCCCTTCCGCCGAGAGTCTCTTGCGGTCGGCGGCGGCGGTGAATCTGACCGCAGATCTGTCGGTCGGGTTCGAAATCGGAGGTCTCAACCCTCTGAGCATCATACGAAAATCGCACAACGAAAGAAAACGAACGAAATACCTTTCGTTGGCGCGTGATCTGGCGTAATTTCAAGTCCAAACGTAGCGTCTCGCAGGGGACGACGTCGCGTAGAGGAGGACAACGTGCGCAGTTCGCAGACAGAGCACATCCACGATCTCTTTATCATCGGCGGCGGCATCAACGGCTGCGGCATCGCGCGGGACGCTGCGGGGCGCGGCCTGAGCGTTGTGCTGGCCGAGATGAACGATCTTGCCTCGGCGACCTCCTCGGCTTCGACCAAGCTGTTTCATGGTGGGCTGCGATACCTTGAATATTTCGAGGTCCGGCTGGTGCGCGAGGCGTTGATCGAACGCGAGGTTCTGCTGCGCGCGATGCCGCATATCAGCTGGCCGATGCGCTTCGTGCTGCCCTATCACAAGGACATGCGGTTCGAGGGCGGAACGCCGGTCTCGCGGCTTATGGGTCTGTTCATGCCGTGGATGAAGGGGCGGCGGCCCGCTTGGCTGATCCGGCTGGGGCTGTTTCTTTACGATCACCTGGGCGGTCGCAAGATCCTGCCCGGCACCCGGACGCTGTCTTTGCAAGGCACGCCGGAGGGTGCGCCATTGGACGACCGCTTCGCCAAGGCCTTCGAGTATTCCGATTGCTGGGTGGAGGATTCGCGCCTCGTGGTGCTGAACGCCCGCGACGCCGCAGCGCGCGGCGCGCGGATCTTGACGCGCACCAAAGTGATCTCGGCCACCCGCGAGGATGGGCTGTGGCGCGTTCTGACCGAGGCCGGGGACGGCACGCAATGCGAGCATTGGGTAAGGATGCTGATCAATGCCGCCGGCCCTTGGGTGGGTGACATCATCCAGCAAAAGTTGCGGCTGAATTCCAGCGAGACGGTCCGCCTCGTGCGCGGCAGCCACATCGTCACCCGCAAGCTCTACGATCACGACAAGTGCTATTTTTTCCAGGGCACCGACGGGCGCATCATCTTTGCAATCCCTTACGAGACCGACTTCACCCTGATCGGCACCACCGACGCGGACCACCCCGACCCGTCGCAAAAGCCGGTCTGCACGGCGGATGAACGCCGCTATCTCATCGACTTCGCCAACCAGTATTTCAAGAACAAGCTGAGCGACGACGATATCGTCTGGACCTATTCCGGCGTGCGCCCGCTTTACGATGATGGTGCCTCCTCGGCGACGGCGGCGACGCGCGACTACACGCTGACGGTCGAGGCGGAGGGCGGCGCGCCGATCCTCAACGTCTTTGGCGGCAAGATCACCACCTACCGGCGGCTGGCGGAAGGTGCGCTCGACAAGATAAGGCCGTTCTTTCCCGGCACGCCGGGGCGGTGGACGGCGGGCGTGGCGCTGCCGGGGGGCGATTTCCCGGTTGACGGGGTCGAGGCGCTGATCGCCCGGCTGCGCGGCGACTACCCGTTCCTGACCGATGTCTGGGCGCGCCGCCTGATCCGCGCCTATGGCACCGAGGCCGGGCAGGTTCTGGGCGATGCGACGTGTGAGACCGACCTTGGCGAAGACTTCGGCGCAACCCTGCGCGAACGCGAAATCACCTGGCTGATGGACCGCGAATACGCGCGCCGGGCCGACGACGTGGTGTGGCGGCGCAACAAGCTCGGCCTGCGGCTGACCGCCGACGAAATCGAGCGGATCGACACATGGATGGCAGAGCGCGCCGCACGGCTGAAGGCCGGTGCAGCATAGCGGCGCTGCCGCGACGGCCTTGCACATTGCAGGGCTTTCCGCGAACCTCCCCAAAACGGGCGGCCGTGCCTCGCCCACCAAGGAAATGACAACGAGCCTCGGTGCCAGACCATGACCCATATCCTCGCCATCGACCAGGGAACCACCTCCAGCCGCGCAATCGTGTTCGATGACAACCTGCTGGTCGTCGCCACCGCGCAGGAGGAATTCGAGCAGCATTTCCCGCGCTCGGGCTGGGTAGAACATGACCCCTCGGACCTGTGGTCGACCACCGCTTCCACCTGCCGCGCGGCGATCGAGAAGGCCGGCCTCGGCCCGAGGGACATCGCCGCCATCGGCATCACCAACCAGCGCGAAACCACGCTTGTCTGGGACAGGACCACGGGCGCGCCGATCCATAATGCCATCGTCTGGCAGGACCGGCGCACCGCCGATTTCTGCGCCGAACTGCGCGAGGCCGGGCATGGCGACAGGATCACCGCGCGCACCGGGCTGCTGGTCGATCCCTATTTTTCGGCCACCAAGCTGAAGTGGATCCTCGACCATGTCGAGGGGGCCCGCGCCCGCGCCCGCCGGGGCGAGTTGCTGTTCGGCACCGTCGATACCTTCCTGATCTGGAAGCTGACCGGCGGCGCGTCGCACGTGACGGATGCGACCAACGCCGCGCGCACGATGCTTTACGACATCCACAAGGGCCGGTGGAGCCGCACCATCTGCGACCTCTTCGACATTCCCGTCGAAATGCTGCCGGAGGTCAAGGATTGCGAAGCCGATTTCGGCACCACGCGGTCCGATCTCTTTGGTCGGGGGGTCCCGATCCTCGGCGTGGCGGGCGATCAGCAGGCGGCGACGCTCGGGCAGGCCTGTTTCGAGCCGGGAATGCTGAAGGCGACTTACGGCACGGGCTGTTTCGCGCTGCTGAATACCGGCACCACGCCTGTTGCATCGCGCAACAAGATGTTGACCACCATTGCCTACCAGCTGGACGGCACCCCCACCTATGCGCTGGAAGGCTCCATCTTCGTGGCCGGCGCCGTGGTGCAATGGCTGCGCGACGGGCTGAAGATCATCCGCGAGGCGAAAGAGACGCAGCCGCTGGCAGACTCCGCCGACGACGCGCAGGACGTCATCCTCGTGCCGGCCTTCGTGGGGCTTGGCGCCCCCTACTGGAAGCCCGATTGCCGGGGCGCGATCTTCGGGCTGACGCGTGGCTCCGGCCCAGCGGAGTTGGCGCGCGCCGCGCTGCAAAGCGTCGGCTACCAGACCCGCGACCTGCTGGAGGCGATGCAGGCCGACATGGGCCAGAAAGGCGAGGCGGTGCTGCGCGTCGATGGCGGCATGAGCGCTTCGGATTTTGCGATGCAGTTCCTGTCCGACATCATCGGCGCTTCGGTCGACCGCCCGCAAGTGCTGGAAACCACCGCCATGGGGGCGGCCTGGCTGGCCGGGCAGCGGGCCGGGATCTACCCGGGCCAAGCCGAGTTCGCGCAGACCTGGGCGCTGGAGCGGCGGTTCGAACCGGCGATGACCGAAGACACCCGCGCGATGAAATACGCAGCGTGGAAACGCGCCGTCGCGGCAACGATCGCGGTCTGACCGATGGCGCGCGATAGCAAGCCGACCCTTCGCCGGGTGCTGACATCGCAGACCGGAGCGGCCGGTCTGGACCCAAGCCTGATCTTCCTGATAGAGGACGTCGCCGCCGCCTGTCGCGTCGTCGGCAACCATATCCGCAACGCAGCCTTCGAAAGCATGCAGGGGGCCGCTGGGGGAACCAACATTCAGGGCGAGGATCAAAAGAAACTCGACGTGGTCGCCGATCGCGAATTCGCAAGGATCTGTTCCAACTCTCCGCATTTGGCCGCGCTGATCAGCGAAGAAGTCGACGAGGTCACATGGCTGAAGACGCCGGAAAAAGGCGACTACCTTTTGTATTACGATCCGCTTGACGGGTCTTCCAACATCGACGTCAACCTGTCTGTCGGGTCGATATTCTCCGTCTGCCGGGTCGATGTGGATGGGTCGCGCGACGTGTTGAAACCCGGTCGGCGGCAGATCTGTGCAGGCTACGCGATCTACGGCCCGGCAACGATGCTGGTGCTGACCACCGGCGACGGCGTCAACGGGTTTTCCTGCGAGAACGGGACTGGCGATTTCCGCCTGACCCATCCGGGCATGACGATCCCCGCCGCGACATCGGAATTCGCCATCAACACCTCCCGCTATCGTCACTGGGACGCGCCGGTGCGGCGCTACGTGGACGAATGCCTTGCCGGCAAGTCTGGCCCGCGCGGGCGGGACTTCAACATGCGCTGGACCGCGTCGATGGTGGCCGACGTTCACCGCATCCTGATGCGTGGCGGTGTTTTCCTCTACCCCGCCGATGCCGCCAACCGGCACCAGGGCGGCAAGCTGCGACTGCTTTACGAAGGCAATCCGATGGCCCTGATCGCGCAACAGGCGGGCGGCAGGGCATCGACCGGGCACGGGCCGCTGCTCGATCTCCTGCCCGAAGGGCATCACCAGCGGGTTCCGGTGATCCTGGGATCGCGCGAAGAGGTTGATCTTCTGGCACAGTATCACGGGGCCTGATCCGCGCGATCCCGGCGCGGCGGATCAGGCCGCAGCGTCAACCTGCGGAGTGTCCGGCCACGCAAGGCCGGGCTTGTGGCGCGCCGCGATCCGGCCCCCTTCCAGCGTGACGCCAGAGCGACAGGCCAATTCCCGAAAAGAGGCTCGAACCCGGCGCGCGGTGCGCCTATCTAGGACAGGAAAAGGAGACTTGCATGACAAACCCGCTGCTCGCCGACTGGACCACACCTTTCGCGTTGCCCCCGTTCGATACCATCACCGACGAGGACTTTGCCCCGGCGCTGGATGCCGCGCTGCAAGAGGGCCGCGCGGCGGTGAACGCCATCGCCGACAATTCCGAACCACCCACATTCGCCAACACGATCGAAGCACTGGACCGCGCCGACAGGTTGCTTGACAGGGTGGCGGGCGTGTTCTTCAACCTCGCGGGTGCCGATGCCAACCCGGCGCGCGAGGCGCTGCAACGCGATATGGCGCCGAAACTGTCAGCCTATTCGTCGGAGATCACCAATAACCGCGCACTCTGGCAGCGGGTCGATACGCTGTGGCAGGGACGCGCGGCGCTTGGCCTGACAGCGGAACAGGAACGGGTGCTCTACCTGACGCATCGCAGCTTTACCCGCGCCGGCGCGGCACTGGACGGTGCGGATCGCGACAGGCTGACCGAGGTGAAATCGCGGCTGGCCGTGCTGGGCACGCAATTCATGCAGAACCTTCTGGCCGATGAACGGGCATGGTTCATGGAATTGGCCGAAGAGGACCTCGACGGCCTGCCCGGTTTCGTCGTCGATGCCGCCCGCGCGGCGGGCCGGGAAAAGGGCGCGGACGGCCCGGTGGTGACGCTGTCGCGCTCGCTGATCGTGCCGTTCCTGCAATTCTGCCCGCGCCGCGACCTGCGCGAAAAGGCGCAGAAGGCCTGGGCCGCGCGCGGCGCGAATGGCGGTGAGACCGACAACCGGGAATTGGCCGCCGAGGTGCTGCGCCTGCGCGAGGAGCGTGCGACGCTTCTGGGGTACGAAAGTTTCGCCGCCTTCAAGCTCGAAACCGAGATGGCGGGGTCGCCCGACACGGTGCGAGAGCTGCTGATGGCGGTCTGGGAACCGGCCCGCGCGCAGGCGGAACATGATGGCGAGATCCTGACACGGATGATGCAGGGCGATGGCGTCAACGGCCCGTTGCAGGCGTGGGACTGGCGCTATTACGCGCAGAAGCGGCGCGTGGCGGAGCATGATCTGGATGAGGCGGAGTTGAAACCGTATTTCCAGCTCGACGGCATGATCGCGGCGGCGTTCGACTGCGCCAACCGTCTGTTCGGGCTGAAGTTTCGCCCGCTCGACGCGTCGGTGTATCACCCCGATGTCCGCGCATGGGAGGTGACGCGAGACGGCCGCCACATGGGCGTTTTCTTCGGCGATTACTTCGCGCGCGGCTCGAAACGGTCGGGCGCGTGGTGTTCGGCGATGCGCTCGCAGTCGAAGCTTGATGGCGAGGTACGGCCCATCGTCGTCAACGTGTGCAACTTCGCCAAGCCGGCAGAGGGGGCGCCTGCGCTGCTGAGCCATGACGACGCGCGCACGTTGTTCCACGAATTCGGCCACGCGCTGCACCAGATTCTGTCGGACGTGACATATGGCTCGATCTCCGGCACCTCGGTGGCGCGCGATTTCGTGGAATTGCCGAGCCAGCTCTATGAACACTGGCTGGATCAGCCGGAGGTGCTTGAAAAACACGCCCGCCACGTCGAGACCGGTGCAGCGATGCCGCGCGACCTGATGGATCGGCTTCTGGCGGCGCAAACCTGTGACATGGGCTTCCAGACAGTGGAATATATCGCCTCGGCGATGGTCGATCTCGATTTCCACGACGGCCCGGCACCCGCCGACCCGATGGCGGCGCAGGCGGAAACGCTGGCGCGACTGGGGATGCCAGAGGCCATCGTCATGCGCCACGCGACGCCGCATTTCGCGCATGTCTTCGCCGGGGACGGGTATTCGTCCGGCTATTACAGCTACATGTGGTCGGAGGTCATGGATGCCGATGCGTATGAAGCCTTCGAGGAGGCGGGCGATCCCTTCGACCCGGAAACGGCGGCGCGGCTGGAACGCCACATCCTGTCGGCCGGCGGCAGCGCCGAGGCAGAGGCGCTTTACACCGCCTTCCGGGGCCGGATGCCGGGGGTCGAGGCGTTGCTGAAAGGGCGCGGCCTGGACAGCGCGGCCTGAGAAGTCGCTCGCCACTGGCGCGCCCCGCGAGGAGCCGCCAGTGGCGAGCGACGAGCGACTACTGCCAGTCGCCGGAAAAATCCTTGGGAACAAGGATGTTATGCCGCCCCAGATCGGTCAGGAGCCGTTCGCCGCAGAGCGCCATGTTGGTGTCCAGTTCCTTGTGGATCACCTCCAGCGCCGACGTGACGCCCGCCTCACCCATGGCGCCGAGCCCGTAAACGAAGGCGCGCCCGATATAGGTGCCCTTGGCCCCCATGGCGACGGCCTTCAGCACGTCCTGACCGGATCGGATGCCGCCATCGAGATGCACCTCGACCCGGTCGCCCACCGCATCGAGGATCGGCTGCAACGTGCGGATGGAACTCAGCGCGCCGTCCAGTTGCCGCCCGCCATGGTTGGACACGATAATCGCGTCGGCGCCTAGGTCGGCGGCTGTCACGGCGTCCTCGGGATCAAGGATACCCTTCAGGATCACCTTGCCGCCCCACATATCCATCAACTGCTTGACCCGGTCCCAGTCGAGCGCGTGGTCGAATTTCTCCGCCGTCCACGCAGTCAGCGAGGCGGGGTCGGTGATCCCCTCCACATGGCCGATCACGTTGCCGAAACTGCGCCGCTTGGTGCCCAGCATGCCGAGGCCCCAGCGCCACTTGGTGGCGAGGTTGACCATGTTGGCCAGCGTCGGTTTCGGCGGGGCGGAGAGGCCATTCTTGATGTCCTTGTGCCGTTGGCCAAGCATTTGCAGGTCCAACGTGATGACAAGCGCCGAACAGCCCGCATCCTTCGCCCGGTTGATCAGGCGCTTCATGTAGTCGTCGTCGGTCAGCGTATAGACCTGAAACCAAAACGGTTTTTCTGTGTGCTCGGCGACGTCCTCGATGGAACAGATCGACAGCGTCGAGAGCGTGAAGGGCACGCCGAATTTTTCCGCGGCGCGGGCGGCCTTGATCTCGCCATCGGCGCATTGCATCCCGGTCAGGCCCACCGGGGAGAGCGCGACAGGCATGAAGACGTCCTGACCAACCATCTGCGTCGCCGTGCTGCGGTTGGTCATGTCAACCGCAACCCGCTGGCGCAGGCGGATCTTACTGAAATCATTGACGTTTTCGCGGAAAGTCTGTTCTGTCCAACTGCCGGATTCAGCATAATCGTAGAACATTCTCGGCGTGCGCCGCTTGTAGATCCGCTTCAGATCCTCGATATTGGTAATGACTGGCATGCCTATTCCTCCCGCACTGGTGAGAAATTCTTACCAATGTAGCGTTACTCATGCAACGATCAATGCGTCGCGGTTCATTTCAGGCTGGTGCCAGCCGCCCCCCTGCCCCGCAATCCCCCTGCCCCGCAATCCCCCTGCTCCCGTGCAGACAAAAGGCACCGTCCGCACCGGTGTGAACCGGGCGGACCGCGTGCAGACGGCGATAGGAAGAGAGGTCAGGCCCGGTGCGCGCCGTCGGCAAGTCCCCTGACGAAGGCCAGCACCTCGGCCACCGGCTTGCCGGCCGCGATCTCGCCCACGATGGCGGAACCGACCACCGCCCCGTCAGCAACGGAAGCGATGTCTTGCGCTGTGTCCGGCGTGCGGATGCCGAAGCCGACGATCACCGGCAGGTCGGTCTGCGCCTTGATGCGCGCCACTTCCGGGCCGACATCGGCCGATTGCGCCGCCGCCGCGCCGGTGATGCCGGTGATCGAGACGTAGTAGACGAAACCGCTGGTATTGGTCAGCACCTTGGGCAGGCGTTCGTCGTCGGTCGTCGGCGTGGCCAGACGGATGAAGTTCAACCCCGCCGCCTGTGCGGGGATGCAAAGTTCCGCGTCCTCCTCGGGCGGCAGGTCCACGATGATCAACCCGTCGATCCCGGCCGCCGTTGCCTCGGCAAGGAAGCGGTTCACCCCGCGGCTGTGGATCGGGTTGTAATAGCCCATCAGCACGATCGGCGTCTCATCGTCCGCTTCGCGGAAGGCTGCGGCCATCTGGAGCGTTTTTTGCAGGGTCTGCCCGGCCTTTAACGCGCGCTGCCCGGCCATCTGGATGGTGGGACCATCGGCCATCGGGTCGGTAAAGGGCAAGCCAAGCTCGATGATATCGACACCGGCACCGGGCAGGCCCTTCATCACCTCCAGCGAGGTGTCGTAATCCGGATCGCCTGCCATGATATAGGCAACGAAGGCTTTCTTGCTCTCGGCCTTGAGGGCGGCGAACTTGGCGTCGATACGGGTCATCGGGCTTCCTTGCGTTCACGATCAGCCCGATGTGCAGAAAGTCGCGGGGAAAATCAATCCTGTCCCGGCAACCTGTGGTCAAAAAGCGATGCTGTAGCGCAAGAGCAGGCTGTTCGCGCCGGGGTTGAAATTGTTCGTGCCCGCGTTGGAGATATGGGTCACGGCCAGCGAGACGCTGTTGTCGTTTTCAAAGGTGTAGCCGACGCCGAGCAGGCTTCGGATCTGGAATTCACCGCCCAGATCGTTGCCTATCCCCGTCTCCCAGTACACACCGGGCATGACGCTGGCCTCAAGAAACCAGTTGCGCTCAAGGTCGTAGGTTCCGACGATCCCAAGGCCCAGATCCGTGCCGCCGTCTTCATGAAGCGACAGCGCGCCGCCAACGCCGATCGCAAGTCGGGCCGCGCGGTAGAACGGGGTGTGGTGATATTCAAGCGAAAACACCGCCTGATCATCGGCGGCGCTTGCCCCGAAATCCGTGTAGCCAATCCCCACCACCACGCTTTGCGCGGCTGCGGGTCCGGCAAGGCAAGTTGCCACGGCAAGTGCTGTCAGTCTGTTCATCCCGATCTCCGTTTCGGCAGGGTGCATTGATGCCCCCGCCAAGGCTGCATGAAAACCGCGATGCGCCACAAGCGCCCGAGGCGCCGTTCGCCCGCACAACCATGTGAGCACACCGAAAGGTGATGCTCGCTTGCTATCGGTGCCGATGATGCATACAAGCGGCGCGCAATCGTTCAGGAGGGCTGGCATGGGCTTCAAGATGGGTATCGTCGGGCTGCCGAACGTGGGCAAGTCCACGCTCTTCAACGCGCTGACCAAGACGGCAGCAGCGCAGGCGGCAAATTTCCCCTTCTGCACGATCGAGCCCAATGTGGGCGACGTCGCCGTGCCGGAACCGCGGCTTGACAGGCTGGCCAGGGCCGCCGGGTCGAAACAGATCATCCCGACACGGATGACCTTCGTGGATATCGCCGGGCTTGTGAAAGGCGCCAGCAAGGGCGAGGGGCTCGGTAACCAGTTCCTTGCCAATATCCGCGAAACCGACGCCATCGCGCAGGTGCTGCGCTGTTTCGAGGATGACGACATCACCCATGTCGATGGTCGCATCGACCCGATCGCCGATGCCGAAACCATCGAGACAGAATTGATGTTGGCCGATCTGGAAAGCGTCGAGAAACGGCGCGCCAACCTTGTCCGCAAGCTCAAGGGCAACGACCGGGAGGCGCAGCAGCAGGACCGCCTGCTGGCCGAGGCGCAGGCGATGCTGGAAGCGGGCAAGCCGGCGCGGCTGGTGGAGGTGCCGGCCGAGGACGCCAAGGCCTGGAAGGGGTTGCAACTGCTGACCACGAAACCGGTGCTTTACGTGTGCAACGTCGATGAAGGCGCCGCCGCGTCGGGCAACGCGTTTTCCGAAAAGGTGGCGCGGATGGCCGAGGAACAAGGCGCCGCGTCGGTCGTGATCTCGGCCCAGATCGAGGAGGAAATCAGCCAGCTGGACCCGGAAGAAGCGGCGATGTTCCTCGACGAAATGGGGCTGGAGGAGGCCGGGCTGGACCGGTTGATCCGGGCGGGCTACGCAATGCTCAACCTGGAGACCTATTTCACCGTTGGCCCGAAGGAAGCGCGGGCGTGGACGATCCGCCGGGGCACGGCAGCCCCGCAGGCGGCGGGCGTCATCCATGGCGATTTCGAGCGTGGCTTCATCCGCGCGGAAACCATCGCCTTTGAGGATTTCGTCACGTTGGGTGGCGAACAGGGTGCCAAGGACGCGGGCAAGATGCGGGTCGAAGGCAAGACCTATATCGTAAAGGACGGCGACGTGCTGCACTTCCTGTTCAACGCGTGACGTCGCTCGGAACGCGAGTGACCACAACCCCCAGACGATCCCGGCCAGCAGCGCGCCGGTCAGCAGCGTGGCAAGCCCGTAGCCCGCGGGGGGTGGGTGCCCGCCTGATCCGCCAACCGATATCGCCACGCGCGATCGCCGTCAGCGCGTCTCCCCTCTTCAGCCGCGCTTCCAGCGCGCCCGCCGCGTGCGCCAGACCATGGCTGCGTCGTGTGAACACCGCGCCGAACCCGGCGACCAGGTGGATGACGGTGGGCAGCAGCGTCGTCACGATCATCAGGTAAATCGGCCCCTCCCCGCGCAGCGCCGCGCCGCGCCGCGCGCCGGATCGGCCAGCACCTCGGCCCAGTGGTCCTGCCACGGGAACGCCAGGGTGGCGGGGTCGAGCGGCTCTCGCAGTGACAGCGCCCCGACACGCGCAGAGAGCAGACCGGCAAGGCAGGCAAACGCGAGGACAAGGCGCGGGCCGCGGGCCGCGGGATCGGGGGCAGCGGCGGGCGCCGGGCCGGGTCTGCGGCGGCGGCCATGCAGGCGAGACCCCCGCGCGTGATGCGAGCGAGAGCGAGTCGGCAAGGGCAAACCGCAGGACACCCGCCACCGCATTGCCGCAGGCCCGCCCCCGCGCGCATCCCGCCGCGTCGCGGCTTGGGCAGCCAGGCGCAGGCAGGCAAGCTGCGCCTAGCCCACCTTCACGATCAGCTTGCCGGTGTTCTCGCCCCGGTAGAGCATCCCGATCGCGCCCGGCGCCGCCTCTGGCCCGTCGAGGATATGTTCGCGCACCGTGATCTTGCCATCGCGCAACCAGCCGGCGAGGGCCGCATGTGCCTCGTGCAGCCTGTCCTTGTAGTCGAAGATCAAAAAGCCCTGCATCCGGGCCCGGGCGACCAGCAATTGCCGGTGCACGCGCGGGCCAACGGGCAGCGGATCCCACTCGGTGATCGCCGCCGTGCCGCAGATGGTGATGCGCGCACCTTGCGCCAACCGGGTCATCACCGCGTCGGAGATCGGCCCGCAGGTGTTGTCGAAATAGCAATCCACCCCGTCCGGGCAGGCCGCCGAGATGGCCCCGGCCACGTCCTCGGCCTTGTAGTCGATGGCCGCGTCGTAGCCGAACGTCTCAAGGCAGGCACGGGTTTTCTCCGGCCCGCCCGCGATTCCGACCGTGCGACAGCCGATTACCTTGGCAACCTGCCCCACGGCGGATCCCACGGCACCCGCGGCGGTCGAGACCACAACCGTGTCGCCCGCTTTCGCCGCGCAGGACTCCAGCAGGCCGAAATAGGCGGTGGTGCCGTTCAGCCCCATGATGCCGAGCGCATAGCTGCGCGGCAGGTCGGTTTCCGTCACCTTGCGCCCGATGTCGGAGCCGTCAGTGATCACATGGGTCTGCCAGCCCAGAAGCCCCTCGACCACCTCGCCCTCGGCATAGTCGGGGTGGCGGCTGGCGATGACCTCGCCCACCGCAAAGCTGCGCATCGGATCGCCGAGCGCCACCGGCGGGCTGTAGTTGGGCACGTCATTGGCCCAGCCCCGCATCGCCGGGTCCACCGACCAATGGCTGACGCGGATCAGAAGCTGGCCATCCGTCAGGTCCGCAACAGCGGTTTCGCGGATCTCGAAATGCGACGCGGCGGGCACCCCCACGGGGCGTCTGGCAAGGATGACTTGCGTGTTCTTCATCTTGGGCCTCCCACTCGTTGCCCGGACCATGAGCCTTGCATTTTCGCCCGGCAACCCGAAAGCCGGACCAAAACGCTGTTTTCCGGGGTTGTGCTTGGGGGCCGTTCGCGGCTACACCCCCGATCGGAGACGTGGCCGAGTGGTCGAAGGCGCTCCCCTGCTAAGGGAGTAGGCCCGGAAGGGTCTCGTGGGTTCGAATCCCATCGTCTCCGCCATCATCCCTGTTGCGAACACGGACAGGCGCCCATCGCGGCGCTGAAATAGTAGTGTTTTCAAAGGGCTTTGCCTCCCCCGTGCGAACCTCTGAGACTGCGCGCCAAGCCCGTTTCGGGCTCTGAACGCCGCTCCGTCTCTGTTCGGGCGAACCTCGCCGTTTTCGGTTCGGTTGGATTTTTTCACGCCTTTCCAATGGCCTGAGTTTCAACCCCGCCAAAACTTCGCCCATCGTGTCAATCGCCTTCGAGGGGAACAGAGCCGCAACACGCGAGAGGCGCAGCCGCTGGGTGCGCTGGCCGAATGGCGCGTAGTGGTGGCGGTGCCGTTCGGCCTGATCTCTCTGATTTCTCGGGATTTTTGGATTGCCTTCCGGCCAGTCACCGTGCTTGGCTTTAGCGGTATATTTGATCGCGTGGGTTGTCTGATGTCGGGATCGTCCCAAGCCGGTTTGGCGGAAAAGTATCTTGTCGATGATCTGCCGGGCGCCGCGCTCGTCGGTGCGCGGTTGAACGGAATTCTGCAGAAGATCGAGGCGGGCGAGACCCTCACCTCCTTGGCACAGGCGTTTCTGACCTCCTGTGGGCTCAACTCTCTCCTGGCTTTGGCGACCCGTCAGATCGATCGCCCCACCTTCGAGGAGGCCGCGGCGCGTGAGCGATCAGTCCGTATCCAACGGGCGAAGGAAGATGCCGACAGGGCGGCAGCCGAACAGGCCCGAAAGGCCGAGGCGATGGATGCCGCGGTCAAGGCGCGCTTCGCTGCAATGGAGAATGACCCCATGCTGCCCCGCAAGCGCGAAGCCCGCGAGTTGCGGGATCGGTTCGGCATCGGCTTCATCGAGACAGAGCATTATCCGCGTGCAATGCGGCTGCTGAAGCAGGTGGCGAGTGGTAACCGCCTGGCGCCCGAAGACGTCGCATGGTTGTCGACCGAGGCGGTGGACTGCTGGTCCGATGCGTTGCAGCAAGCCTGGCATCGCCTGGAAGCCGAAGCGCTCACCAAGGCATGGGAAGAAAGCCGCGATCCGTGGGATGCCGTAAATGCTAGTGCGCATTGGCGGAAGGCTGATGAACCCCAGCGGGCGCTAGAGGTGACGGGGGCGGCGCTCGCCAAGGCGGGGCGTAGCTCGAAACCTAGATCGGCGCTCTTGACGACGCGCGGAGGCGCGATGCGCGATGCCGGGCGCCTCAGCGAAGCTCGGACACTCGGGCTGGAGGCGCACGAACTGACCCCGGCCGATGATTTCAGACCGTGCACGCTGCTTGGCGCTGTCTCGATGGGGCTTGGAGACCTCGTAGCCGGTCACGAGTGGTATGCGAAGGCCGAGGCCTTGGGGGCCGAGCGCCGCGCCATTGACCAGGATCTGCGGGCGCTGCTGATCCGTTCGGAACCCGATTCGCGAAATCGTATCCGGAACTATCTGCTCGAGCAGGATCCAGAGCGTTTCGCGTGGCTGCGAAAATGGAACCACAAGACAGCTGCGACGCATCGACGATAACCTGTGCAGGCGCCAGTTCATCGCTCGACCCTCGGTCGAGCGGCGAAGGCTACTCGATCAGTCGAACACCCGCCTCGGCTGCTCGCACCAAGGCAGGACCGCCACCGTGCAGAGATCGACGATGCTGATCGTGCTGGGCTCGCGGTGGATTACCAGTCGCTCAAGCACCTCGGGCGCCAGCCATGCGAGGCGCAGGAGGCGGCTGACATAGCGGTCGGAGAGGCCTTCCTCGGCGGCGAGATCGGCGATGGTGGTGACCTCGCCGCGCACCATGCGCTTCCGCCACGCCCATGCCCGGCCGATGGCGCGGAGCACATGGGGATCCTGTCCCAGAGGCGGTTCCGACGTTTCGACGTCCGTCGGCGGCAGGATACGCGGCCGACCACGACGCTTGCGGACCGTGAGCGGGATGTGGACGCGGATCGTGTCGTTCGCGGCCATCAGGCTGCGTCCTCCCGCGCGGGCGTCAGCAGGCTCGCTAGCGCGCCGAGCCCGTCATGGCGCAGGTCTATGTCGAGCCCGTCCTCGCCCACCGTCACGCGCGCCACGAGCAGCTGGACGACACGAGCCTGCTCGGCCGGGATCAGCGCCTTCCACAGATCGTCGAACTGCGTGAGCGCCGCGGTCACGGTGCCTTCGTCGAGATCGGGCCGCTCCTTCTTCAGCGCGCGTGCGGTGCGCGCGATGATCTCCGGTGTGCGCAGCAGTCGCCGGATCTCGCCGATGACCGCTTCCTCCACCATAGCCGCCGGGAGCCGTTGTGGGCCGCGCAGCTCGGCCGTCGGCCGCTTCTGGATCACGTCCATGGAGACGTAGTAGCCGTACCGCCTGTTACCCTTCTTCGTGTGGTGCGGGGTCATCGCGACGCCGGTCTCGGTGAAGATCAACCCGCGCAGCAGCGCCGGTGAGGGTTCCTTGGCAACGGCAACCCGCTTGATGCGATTGTTCGCTATTACATGGTGGACATCGTCCCACAGCGTCTCATCGATGATCGCGTCATGCTCACCCGGGTAGGCATTGCCCTTGTGTACAGCGAGGCCGCGATAGACCTTGTTGTGCAGGGTCTTGAGCAGCGAAGTCTTGTCGTATGGCCTGCCGGTCTTGGTCAGGATCGCGCGCGCGTCCAATTCGCGGATCACCGCCGCCGTGGAGCTGGACCGGGCGTAGAGCGTGAAGATCGTCCGCACCGTCTCGGCCTCGGCCGGGTCCACGATCAGCTTGCGGTCCTTCACGTTGTAGCCCAGCGGCACCGGCCCGCCCATCCAGATGCCCTTCTTGCGCGAGGCGGCGACCTTGTCGCGGATCCGCTCGCCGATGACCTCGCGCTCGAACTGGGCAAAGCTGAGCAGAATGTTCAGCGTCAGCCGCCCCATGGACGTCGTGGTGTTGAAGGACTGCGTGACAGAAACGAAGGTGACGCCGTGCTTGTCGAAGATCTCGACCAGCTTCGAAAAATCCATCAGCGCGCGGCTGAGGCGGTCGATCTTGTAGACCACGACGATGTCGATCAGCCCGTCCTCGATGTCGGCGATCAAGTCCTTCAGCGCGGGCCGCTCCAGCGTGCCACAGGAAAAGCCGCCGTCATCGTATTTGTCGCGCAGGCAGACCCAACCCTCGGCCTTCTGGCTGGCGATATAGGCCTCGCAGGCCTCCCGCTGCGCGTCGAGGCTGTTGAACTCCATGTCGAGCCCTTCCTCGCTCGACTTGCGGGTGTAGATTGCGCAGCGCAGGCGGCGGGGCGGTTGCGGCTGTGTCTGGCGCGTCATTTGCTGATCCTCGGGCGTGGGGTGAAGCCGAAGAACTTCCAGCCGTTCCAGTTCGCGCCGGTGATGGCCCGGGCTGCGCCCGAGAGCGACTTGAATCGGCGTCCCTGCCATTCAAAGCCCTTGGCCAAGACTGTGACGCTGTGCTCGACGCCATTCCATTCGCGGACCAGCTTTGTGCCCGGCATCGGGCGTCGTGGGTCGGACACCATCTGACCGGGTTCGCCAGAAGCCACCTCGGCCGCCAGCGCATCCAGCGTCCGCCGCACGTCGCGGCCAATGCCGCCAAGGGCCAGTTCCTGGATCCGATACCCCAGCCGCAGCTCGAGATTCTGGCGGCTGGTGTTCGGCGCGGGCTCGCCGAACATGACCCGCCACTTGCCCTGCAACTCGGGCACTGTCATCGCCTTCAGCGCGGCCAGTTCGGCCAGTTCGGCCAGGACGTCGATCCCCTCAGCGTGGCGCGCAAGCGCAGCCTTTGCGCCTGATTTCCTGCTGTTTTTCCTCATGCGTCGTCTCCAACTCGGTTTTGCAACTGTCTCCGACGACGGCGTCTGAGGGCGAGAATGTCCAGCGAACTGTCTCCGCTGAGCGGAGAATTCTCATTCATTTCCCGTGGGTTGGTCCGCGCGATGGCGCTGGCGAGGATGACAGCCAGTTCCACGAGCCGCTCATCGGTGGTGAGCGTCTCGGCGGGGGGCGCGAAAGCGATGTCGTCTTGCATGGGGAGCGAACCTCCTGAGGCGGTTTGCTCCGTGTTCGCCGGTCGCGGCGAGAGAATTCAAGTTAAAACAGAGAGTTGTCGTGGCTGCGCGAAACGGAGCGAAGCAGATGGTGCTCGCGATGTGCGCTAGTGGAGACCGATAGCCAAGCTTCCGAAAGGATCCGAGCTCATCTTCGCTTCACAACGCGGGAAGCCCTTCAACCCGTCAAGCTGTAGGGCATGCCGGTGTCAGGCGCGAATCTAGGCAGATAGCAATTGTTCATGAGGAGAGCATCCACAGTCTTTTCGCTGACGGAGAAGTGGTTGGCTGCATCCTCTATTGCGGTCTCCGAGAAGTCGCTACCAAGATACTCTACCAAAGAAGCGATTGGGCAGAGAAACTCAGCAGCGAAAGCCCTTTGAAACTTCTGTCGAGCAGTTGATAGATCAGCGGCTACAAGCCAAGAATGCGGAGCCTGCCCAATGGAGCGCACATGATCACCGATGAACCTTGCTAACTCAAATCGCTGAGCGACGGGGTGTGTCTTTCGCGGAACAAATTTCATCTTGCTATCGCCCTTCGGTCCGGCGATCGACGCCTTCGGGCGACCCGTCGGAGTCCAGCTTTCGAGTTGTCCCGTCGACAATCCCAAAAGGCCTCGCAGAGTTGTGTTGTCCATTGCTCCGCGATCTTGTCCAAGTCTTCGTCTCAAGTCACGTGCGGCAGAGACAGCAATTTCCCAGGGCTGCGCGGCGGCTTCATTGATGTTCACACTCAGTAGAGCGTCAGGTGCCCCCTCTATGCCATCTACATGAGTGAGATCCTGCATCGCACCGATACGATTATCTGCCTCTAGAGCGTAGGCGCCGGACAATTCGGAGAACGCCGCCGCTCCGATCCGATCTTCGAGTTCTATTGCATAGCCCATTAATTCATCAGGGCAGTATTCAGGGTCAAACCCAAGTGAAGCCTCTAGTCGTCGCTTCCTGAGTTGGTCTGGAATATTGAGATCTTCCAATATAAAGCCCCAAATCGTTGACAGGTCCGATTTGGCACAACCGACTTCGTGGAGTCGGGCAATGACACTTTCAATGAGTGAAGATATCTCGTTCGAGAAATGATCCTTTGTGACGTAGTGGGCATGATTAAGACCGTTCAAGAACCGAACGGAATCCTCTCTATCTTCTTGATGTGCCTGCGCCCAAATTTGGATAGCATCACTGTCAGCGGAGAATACGATCTGAGGCCAAATGAAGCCCATGTTTGCCGCCGCCATCTCATGGCTCATCCTCCATTCATGAGATGGTATGGCGCTCGCCGTGTCTGGCAAGATTTCATAATGTAAGCGCCACCACGAAGAAGCAAACCACATGGCGAGAGGATAAATTGAAACGTGCATGTGCTCGCGAATTGTCTTCGACAAGATATCTTCGTTTCTGGTGAGGCAATAGCCATTAAGATAAATGCCCACACGAGCCGTGGTATCACCAACCTCCGGCTGTATGTCCTTGTAAGAGCTCCACTCATGAGTGATGGTGAATTTTGTCATCAGAGCCCCCAGGCTCTCTTTACTTCGGCCGCCATAGGATCTTCCGGTGGCATGGGGTACCCGTGATAACTTCCTTCTCCGTCTCTTTGAGCTTCAAGAGGAATCCCAGATTCAGTAACCGCCCAAATTATCTTCGGCCATCCACCAATGAATTGCTCGCTCACAGAGCCCTTTAAAATGCCTTGCCGTAGATACTTGATTGCGTCATCTCGCCGAAAAATGGAAGCGGTGTCGCAGAGTGTTTTGCCCCTGCGGGGCTGGGCGGGAGGGGTAAGGCCAAAGTCGCCCGGGTTGCGCTTGTGCTCAGGATTTCCAGTATAGACTACGGCTTTGGCTAGCTCTTCCAGCGTCTGTGGGTTAAGACTGCCCGGAGCAGAAAGGCGCCGTTTCAGGTTGTATTTTTGGTACCGCCTCATGATGGATGCCCCTTCAAAGCACTAAGCACGCCGCAGGTCTTGTATGCGAGAATGCTGAGCACGTCGATACTATTGCTCCTGTTGAAGCGAGTTCGTGCCTCATTGTCATTGAGTTATCATCGTCGGCACATCAATGCAGCGCCGCCCTCCCGACGATCCCATCCGTCTCCAGCCGCAGCGTCGCCCGCCACAGCGGTGTCTTCATGAACATGGCCTTCTCGAAGCGATAGCTGGCCGTGCCGCGCTCTTGCTGCAGAAGTCCCGCCCAGCAGAGCGGGCGCAGCACCTGGATGTAGAGCTGTCCCATAACCTCGTCGTAGCGCGGCAACGGCCCCATCTCGGGTTCTCCGAAGAGCACGCGGCGGAGGTGGGCGCCGGGAAAAACGGGCGAATGATGGTGATGCCCTGAGGGGCGGCATATCAAGGCGGTGTCGAGTCGCCGTCAATTCTCAGCTGAGAAAGGGATATGCCACATGTCAGAGACGACCATCACTCAACTGCCCGATCCATCGGGTTTTACATCCGATCCGTTCACCGACGTCCTGCGCGATGGCGCGCGCAAACTGATCGAACAGGCGATCCATGCAGAGCTGTCCGCGCTCATGAACGCCTTTTCCGGGGACAAGCTCGAAGACGGGCGGGCACGCCTGGTCCGACACGGTCATCTGCCCGAACGCGCGGTGATGACCGGCATTGGTCCGGTGCCCGTGAAGGTGCCGCGCGTGCGGGACCGGGGCGCTGACGAGGACAAGGTCACCTTCACGCCCAGCATCTTGCCGCGGTATCTGCGCAAGGCGAAATCGGTCGAAGAGCTGTTGCCGTGGCTTTACCTCAAGGGTGAGGAGGATCAGAAAACGATCCGGGGGATCGTTTTCCCGACGCAAGCACAGGCGACTTCAGCGAGGCTCTGGAGGCGCTGCTTGGCCCGAACGCCAAGGGCCTGTCTGCCAAGACCGTCACGCGGCTGAAGGCCGATTGGTGGGCAGACTATGAGGCGTGGCAGAAACGCGACCTTGGCGCGCGGCGGTTTCTCTACATCTGGGCGGATGGTGTCTATTTCAAACCGCGCATGGCCGAGGAAAAACAATGCGTTGTCTTAAGAAACGACCGGCTCCTGTGCGATACGGGAGCCGCTCTCCGGCACCTCACACATGCCGGAGAGCGGCGGGGGACGGATCGGAAGAATGGTGGTTTTTTGAACCGGTCAGAAGTTGGATCGCCCCTGCCTTTCGCATGACCTGAACGGATACATGGGGAAGGCGCGCCCTTGCCCCGCATGACAAGCATAGGGAACGAAAGGCAATGCAGGATACCATCGGGATCGACATTTCCAAAGACACGTTCGACATTTACCGGCTTTCGGATCGCAGGCATGAGCGGTTCGGCAGCGACAAGGCGGGGCTGGCCGCCCTGCGTCGATGGATCGGCAAGGCGCCAGTCCGGATCGTTTACGAGGCGACCGGACGCTATCATCGCGATCTGGAGGCGGTGCTGGGCGCGGCCGGTCATGATCTGGTCAAGGTCAATCCCACGCGGGCCCGCCGCTTCGCGCAGGCCGTCAGCCAGGGCGCCAAGACCGACCGCGTCGATGCCGCCATGCTGGCGCGGATGGGGGCGGTACTCGAGCTGGACGCCAAGCCCGTGCGCAGCGAAACTATGCATGAAATCCGCGAGTTGCACATCGCGCGCCGCGCCTTGAACAAGGATCGCACCGCCTGCCGCAACCGTCTGGAGGCGGCGCGGAACAAGGTCGTCCTGGCTCAGCTCCGCGCCCGCCTGCGGCAGGTCGACAGCCAGCTCGAGCAGATCGACACCGAGCTCGCGCGCCTCATCGCCGAGGACCCCGCGCTTGCCCGGCGCCAAGAGATCCTGTGTTCCATCCCCGGCATCGGTGCGGTCACCGCGGTCGCTATGATCGTCGAGATGCCGGAACTCGGCATGATGGAGCCGAAGGAGGCGGCCAGTCTTTCGGGGCTCGCCCCGATCACTCGGGAATCCGGCAAATGGAAGGGTCGCTCGAAGATCGGCGGCGGCCGGCGCGGGGTGCGCAACGCGCTCTACATGCCGGCGCTCGTCGCTATCCGCCACAACCTGCATCTCGCGGAAACGTACCGCAAACTCGTCGATGCCGGAAAACCCGCCAAACTCGCCATCGCGGCGATCATGCGCAAGCTTGTGATCCTCGCAAATGCCCTCATAAGGGATGATCGAACATGGACCAAAACCGCCCCTTGACCAAGACGGATAACTTCTGGCTGGCAATCCCGACCGAGGCCGCCGGGCGCGGGTTTCGCGGCGGCAGGATCACCCCGGGCGAGTGGGAGCGCCGTCGTGGCATGCGGCTGCGCTTCGTCTACCGCCCGCGCGGGCCCAGCCTGCTGGTGGCCGACCGCGCCCGTATCAATACCCGCGGCCAGGCGGTGGTGTCGCGCTCGAAAACCGGCCGCAATCAGGTCACGGCGCCGATCTTCCTGCTGGTCCCGCAGGTCAAGCTGCCGAAGCGGCTCGATCTCGACCGGGACGCCGAGCGGGCGCTCGACAGCGTGCCGGGGCTGATCGTGGCCAACTGGGTGGAGGAGTGGCCGTTTTGATGGAGGGTTTGGGACGCTGGTGCTATTGACTGCAATCTTCTCGCGAAGCCTCCACGTCCAAGACATACACCGGGATCGCTTTCTCATTGTGACCGTATTTCGCGGCGGGATAGTCTGAACGCACGAGAGTTTCAGCTACGAGATTCAATCGCACCCCTGATGGCAGCAAGACTTCGCTTTCGTGGCCAAGCTTTGTACCCTTTCTCTTGAAAACGAAGCCTTGGGGCGCCGGACTAGAAATTCGCAACACAATCAGATCTAGTCGACCAGCATCATAAGCCTTGGCATTGAACTCCGCATTCCTCAAAGCCACTTGGGGACAAAGCGATGTCGAAAGCGGTCGCGAAGTGACCTGATACTGCCCGCCTGCCCAGAATCCGCCGTGAAACAGGCACTGGCCAAGAGCGAGGTGGGAGCCATAATGCTGTATCTCTTCGGAAACCGCATCCAGGCAGCTGTTCTTGATATCCTTCTGGTACAGCGAGATCGCAGCTGGTGTCTTTGACGGCATTGCGTTTTGCCATGCCCTGTACTCAGGGCTTTCCTCCAGAGCATTCTGGACGTGACTGCTCAGAGCATTGTCGACGCGAACATCCGCCATACAGACGGCGGCTGTGCGGGAATCGGAGATGCGGGCGATAAGTTCCTCTTTAATATGGGCCGGGCTTCTGTTGGCCATCATCTCTTCCTTCGTAGGAGGCCTCGTCCTCCACGCTTCGTAAGGTTTCGTGAAGGTTTCAACGAGCGGAAGATGAATAGATGGCGTCATGTTCAGATGCCTTGCTTCTGTTGCTTCAAGCCTTTCTTGGCAATAACCAATCGAGCAACACCAGCCTAGGCTGTCTTCAGCTTTCTCGGAAAATAGAACGTGCCCACCCCACGCGAAACCATCCTCGCCGCGCTGCATGCGCGGCTCTCGGCACTGCCCGCCACGGCCCTGCGCGGCGAGGTGCTGCCCGAGCGCGTGCCGACCGCAGGCCTCCTGATCCTGCGCGACGGCGAGCCGGGTGAGCCGGAGGTGACGCTGTCGCCACTGCGCTACCATTACCAGCACCGGGCCGAGATCGAGGCGGTCGTGCAGGGCGCTGCCCGTGACGCCGCCTTCGACACACTGATCACGAGCATCGGCACGGCGCTCGCCGCCGACCGCACACTGGGCGGGCTCTGCGACTGGGTCGAGGCGGAAGCGCCGCGGCCGGTCGACCTACCGGTCGAGGGCGCCGCCAGCCTGAAGGCCGCCGTGATCCCTGTGGTGCTGCACTATTCCACGGCCGATCCGCTCGGCTGACCCCGACAACCCGAGGAGAACACCATGGCACGAGCCCAGGGGGCGCGGGCGCTGATGGCGCTTGCGTTCGAGACGATCTATGGAACGCCGCCCGCCAGCGGCTTCACCCGCATGCCCTTCGCCAGCACTTCGCTCGGCGCGGAGCAGCCGCTGCTGAACTCGGAGCTGCTGGGCTACGGGCGCGATCCTTTGGCGCCGATCAAGGACGCGGTGACGGCGGACGGCGACGTCGTCGTGCCGCTCGACGCGGAAGCCTTTGGCTTTTGGCTGAAGGCGGCGTTCGGCGCGCCCACGACCACGGGTGTGGAAGCGCCGTATACCCACGAGTTCCAGTCCGGGTCCTGGACGCTGCCCAGCATGTCGATCGAGACCGGCATGCCGGAGGTGCCGCGCTATGCGATGTACTCCGGCTGCGTGCTGGACCAGTTGTCCTGGCAGATGCAGCGCTCGGGGCTCTTGACCGCAACGGCGCGGCTGGTGGCGCAGGGCGAGACGGTCGGCACGACCACCAGCGCCGGAACGCCCGCCGCGCTGGAACTGAAGCGCTTCGGCCATTTCAACGGGTCGATCGCCCGCAACGGCACGGCGCTCGGCAACGTGGTCTCCGCGGAGATCACCTATGCCAACAATCTCGACCGGATCGAGACGATCCGCTCGGACGGCCGCATCGACGGGGCGGACCCGTCCATCGCCGCGCTGACCGGCCGGATCGAGGTGCGCTTCGCCGACCAGACGCTGGTGACGCAGGCGATCAATGGCGAGGCCTGCGAGATGGAGTTCGCCTACGTCCTGCCGTCCGGCGAAAGCTTCACCTTCACTGTGCACGCTGTCTACCTGCCGCGCCCGCGCATCGAGATTTCCGGGCCGCAGGGCGTCCAGGCGAACTTCGACTGGCAGGCCGCGCGCGACGCCACGCTGGGGCGGATGTGCACCATCACGCTGATCAACGCCGTCGAGGAGTACTGAGCCATGCTGCGCCTTAACCTTGCCCGTGAGCCGTACTGGCTCGATCTTGGCCTCGACGTGCGCGTCCGGGTCGAGCCGCTGACCACGGCGCTGATGGTGGCCGCGCGCAGCGACCCGGCTGTGCGCAGCCTGCCCGAAGGAACCAGCGACGACGAGATTGCGGTGATCTTCGGCAAGGTGCTGGCAGAACGCGCCATCCGCGAGTGGGAGGGTGTCGGCGATGCCGATGGCAATCCCACACCGGTGACCCCTGAAGGGATCGCCGCGCTGCTCGACATCTGGCCGATCTTCGAGAAGTTCCAGATGGGCTATGTCGCGAAGGGTCTGGAGCTGGAAGCGGAAAAAAACGCCTCCGCGCCCTCGCCGACTGGGTCTATGGCGGGGGCGAAGGGTACTGCGCAGCCTGCGAAGGCGCGTGCCCGGACTGCCCGCAAATCCTGAACGCGCCGCATACGCTGGAAGGATGGCAGGTATGGGACCTGGCCGGGCGGCTGGGCGGTCAGATCCGCGCCGTGCCCGGTGTCGTGCTGGGCTGGGACATGAGCGCGGCACTGGCCATGGCCGAGGCGCTCGGGGTCGATCACCGCGCGGCAGCCGAACTCCTTCCGGTCATCGAGGCGGTGATGGCGCGGTATCTCAACGAGCAGATGGACGGCAGCAGGGAGGCTGACCGATGACAGAAAAACGCGTCAGCGTACGCCTGTCCGCAACTGGCGGGCGGCAAGTGAAGGCCGAGCTGGAAGGCGTGGGCGAAGCGGGTGCCCGCGGCTTTGGCCGTCTGTCGCGCGAGATGGAAGGTGCCAATGCACGGCTCGCGGCCTTTGCACGGCGTGCGCGGGTGGCGATGGCGGCAGCGGCGGCGGCCATCGCGGCAGCCGCCACGGCGATGATCCGCTCGGGGCTGCAGACGGTGGATGCCCAGGCCAAGTTGGCGGCCTCGTTGGATACGACCGTTGAAAGCATCCAGGTGCTCGAGCGTGCGGGCGATCTGGCCGGCGTGTCCATGGGTCAGATCGAGCAGGCGACGATCCAGCTTACCCGGCGCCTCAGCCAAGCCGCCGCCGGGACCGGCCCTGCGGTCGACGCCCTGACCCGGCTTCGGCTGTCAGCGGCCGAGTTGCAGGCGCTGCCGCTCGACCAGCGGATTGCGCTGATCCAGGACCGGCTGGCGGAGTTCGTGCCCGAGGCCCAGCGGGCGGCGGTGGCCTCGCAGCTCTTTGGCGATCGCGCGGCACTGGTGTTCACCCGGATCGACACCGCCACGCTGCGCCAGGCCACACAGGATGTGCGGGATTTCGGGGTGGTGGTCTCCGATCAGGACGCCGCCCAGATCGAGCGGACCAATGACGCCATCTCGCGGCTGGGGCTGATCTGGCGCGGGCTCTCGAACCAGCTCGCCGTGGCCGCCGCTCCGGCGCTGGAAGCGGTCGCGGATGCGATGGCCGCTGTCGCGCGCACCACCGGACCGCTTGGCATCGCCATCCGCACGCTTTTCGAGAACCTAGGACGGCTGACAGCCTATGCGACAGGCATCGCCGCGTTGATGGCGGGACGGTTCGTCGCGGCCAAGATCGCGGCTGCTGCCTCTGTCAGGGGTCTAGCCATGGCGCTGGTCATCCTGCGCGGCGCGCTGCTGCGTCTGCCATTGATCGGACTTGTGGTCGCGGCGGGCGAACTGATCCACTGGTTCGGGCGGCTGGTGCGCGGCGCCGGTGGGTTTGGCAATGCGCTCTCGCTGCTCGGCGATCTTGCCCGCGAGGTCTGGGAGCGCATGCAGCTGGGTGCGGTTGCCATGGGGCTGGCGATCATGGCGGCTTGGGCTGACATCAAGGCCGCCATCGCCGAGGCGTTGCAGGCCTCGCTCGAAGCGGTGGTCGGATTTGGCAACGCGGCACTGAACACCTTTCAGGGGGCGTTTGAGGCGATCAAGGTGCTCTGGGGCGCGCTGCCCTCGGCCATTGGAGACTTTGCCTTCCAGGCGGCGAATGCGCTGATCGCGGGCATCGAGGCGATGCTGAATGGCGTCGGGCGGCGCATCAACGGGTTTCTGGACGGGATCAACAGCGGGCTCGAAGCGCTGGGCATCGAACGGCGCGTCTCGCTGATCGGCAACCTGGAACTGGGCCGGATCGACAACCCCTTCGCGGGATCGGCGGCCGAGGCCGGAGCCGAGGCACGCGCGGCGTTTCAGGCGGCCTTCAATTCCGAGCCGATTGCGATGCCGGATTTGGGGCTTGGGAGCTATGCCGAGGAGGCCCGTTCCCACGCCGAGGACCTGCGCGAAATCATAACCGGCGTGGTGGACGCAGCAACCGCGCCGCTCGAGTCCGTCGCCGCCCTGCGCGAGGCTGTCGCCGCGTCCGGTTCGGATGCCGAAGATGCACTTACCGCCGCGCGCACTGCTGCCGAGGGTCTGGGGGACGCCATCGACGCCACCGGCGAGGCAGCAGGTCGCGCGGGCGGGGCCGGTCGCGGGGCCGGTCAGGCCCTGCGCGCGGCGGCCGACACGGCGCGGGATGCATGGGAGGCGACTGCCGATGCTGTCCGCACCGCGCAGGAGCGCTCGCGCGAGATCGCACAAGGCCTCGCGCAGGATATTGTCGGTCCGATCAAGGAGGCGTTGAAATCCGGCGAGTTCACCTGGGAGACCTTCGCCAGCGCCATCTCGCGGATCGCCCAGAATCTCGCGAACCGGCTGATCGAACTGGCCTTCAAGCCGATCGAGAACGCAATCATGCGCGCTTTCTCGGGCATGGGCGGCGGTGGCGGGTTCTTCGCGAGCCTCTTCGGCTTCGCCAAGGGCGGCGTTTTTGCCGGGGATCAGGAACTGACGGCCTTCGCGCGCGGGGGCGTGGTGAACCGGCCAACGGTGTTTCCCTTCGCGCGCGGCATCGGGCTGATGGGCGAAGCCGGGCCCGAGGCGATCCTGCCGCTGCGGCGCGGCCGCGACGGACGACTGGGCGTAGAGATGAACAGTGGCCCGGCACAGCCTGCACAGGATATGTCGACGCGCATCATCAACGTCCTCGACCCGTCGGTGGTCGGCGACTACCTCGCCACGCCCTCAGGCGAGCGGGCGATCCTGAACGTCATCCGCCGCAACCGGAGTGCGCTGAATGCCTGAGGTGGGAGGCCCACTGCCATTCTGGTCCTTCCCGGCGGCGCAGGAAATCAACGAGGTGCTAGAATGGCGCACCGATGTGCTGCCATCGCGCGCGGGCGAACAGCGCATCGCGCTCCGACCACGACCGCGGGAGATCGTCACCTTCCGGCACAGACTCGACGCGCTGGGGATGGCCCGGGCGGCCGAAACGGCGCGGGACGGGTTTGCCGGAGACTGGCAGGTCCCGCTCTGGCACATGGCGCTGCAGCCCGGTGCCGATCTGGTGCAAGGCGCGACCGAGATCCTGCTCGACACAGGGCTGGCGGATTTCCGGACAGGAGGGCTCGCGACAATTGCGGTCGATGGCCGTGAGGCGGCGGCGGTGGCCATCGCCAGTGTTCAGCCGGACCGGCTGATCCTGGCGGAGCCTCTGGTGCTGCAACTGCCCAGTCCGGTGGTTGCTGCGCAGCGCATGACAGTCGCACCGATCCGCGTCGGTGTGCTGACCTCGACCATCGAGGTCACCCGCCGCAGGCAGAGCGATGGCACGGTCAGTGCCAGCTTCCTGCTGCGAGATGCGCCAGACCTCGCAGCACCGGTGCTGCCGACCTATCTCGGCCGCCCGGTACAGACCGACCCGAGCGTGGTGCGCCGCCCGCTCTCCGCCAGCCTGCGGCGCGCGGTGGAATACGTCGACAATAGCTTCGGGCCGGTCGTGGTCGAACCCATGCGCGATGTATTCGAACGCAATGAAACGATCACGCTCAAGGCACAAGGCCAGACCGCACGCCAACTCCTGCGCCGCTGGCTCTGGTCACTTCGTGGACGGCAGGCCAGCTTCTGGCTGCCGACCTGGGGGTATGAGCTGCAACTGCGCGCGGCTATGACTTCGGGATCGGTGCTGATGCGCGTCGCCCCGGTTGCGCCCATCGCGGCCTATGTCGGTCGCCCGATCATGCTGGAAATGCCCGGCGCGCTGCGGTTCCGGACCATCAATGCCGCAATCGAGGACGGGCCCGACCATCGCCTGACGCTCAGCTCGAACCTCGGCGAGCCGGTCCCGCTCACAACCAAGGTGCATTTTCTGACCGCGATGCGCGCGGATGCCGACCGTGTCGAGATCCAGCATGGTGCTGTCACCAGCGAGGTGACGTTACCTGTCATCGAGGTGTCCGCATGACCTATTCCAGCATCGAGTCCTCGGTCGCCGAAGGCCGACCCTATTTCCTCTACCAGTTCGCAGAGGGCGATCAGGTCTCGCGATTCACCAGCCGGGCTGCGGCCTTGACCAGCGCGGGGAGCGGCGGGACGGAGATCACCTGGGAGCCTGCCGACGTCGCCCATGGCGATGTTGTGCAGACGAGCGAGATCGAGCGCGGGCGACTGGAACTGACCTAGCCGCTCTCGCATCCCTTCGCGCGGCGGTTCCTGGCACCCTTGGGCAACACGCCCGTGACGCTGACCATCTTCCGCGGACACGAGCAGGTGCTGGGCGAGACGGTGGCGCACTGGAAAGGACGCGTGGTTGGCGCCGAGGTCGAGGGGCAGCGCATCCTGCTGCAGGCCGAGTCGATCTTCAGCACCCTGCGCCGCGCCGGTGTGCGGGCGAAGTATCAGCGGCTTTGCCGCCATGCGCTCTACGGTCGCGGCTGCGGCCTCGACATCGCGCTCTATTGGCTGACTGGCACGGTGACGGCCATATCGGCCAACACCCTGAGCGTGACGATCCCCGAGGCGGCCGGGCAACCCGATGGCTGGTATCGCGGTGGCGTGCTGCGCTTTGGCGTGCAGCTTGGCTTTATCACCGGCCATGCCGGAGCAGTGCTGACCCTCTCGCGCCCGATGCCGGATCTGGCTGCAGCTATCGCCGCACCAGAGATCGATCCGGAGACCGGTGACCCTCTGCCTGTCCTCGTCGACATCGCCCCCGGCTGCGATCTGCGCGCGGCCACCTGTGCCGCGAAATTCGGCAACCTTCTGAACTTCGGGGGCTTCCCCGAGATCCCCGGCCGGAACCCGCTCGGCGGCGGCTCCATCGTCTGAGGTGCCCTCATGGTCTGGACCTTCATTGCACGGCTCGTTCTCGGGCTGGTGCTCTCGGCGATTTCCTATGCGCTGAGCCCGCGCCCCAAAATCGAGAAGCCACAGGCGGCGGGGCTTGATGATTTCTCGCTGCCCACCGCCGAGGAAGGGCGAGCGATCCCGGTGGTGTTCGGGACGGTGCTGATCACCGGGCCGAATGTCGTCTGGGCAGGCGATCTCAAGGTCGATCCGATCAGGAAGAAAGGCGGGAAGAAGTGACGCGCGTGACGATCCAGGACTTGCGCAACGCGCGCTATTGTCTCGCGGGCGTGCGTCCATGGTTTCGAAGGCATGGGCTCAGCTGGCAGGAGTTTCTGGAACACGGCATCGCGGCCGACCGACTGCGAGCCACCGGCGACGCGCTGGTCGAACCCGTGATCGAGGCGGCCGAGACACGGGAACACACGCATGGGCGGTAGCAAAAAGCAGACCGTCGGCTTTCGCTATTCGCTGGGGATGCATCTGGCGCTCTGCCATGGGCCGATCGATGCCATCCGCGAGATCCTCGTCGACCGCCGCACGGCCTGGTCTGTCACGACCGGCGTCGGCGTTTCGGGCGGCGGCGCGGCCGTGGAGACGCGGATTGGCACGGTCGCGGGCATGGCGGCAACCGCAGCGCTGGCAGGCGATACCGGCGCTACGATCACCTTTCCCGGCACCCTCGCAGGGGTGCGCATCGGGCAGGAGTATCGCTTGCGCCTCGCTAACGGCGCCAGCCTGACCATCACGCTGCAAGGGGTGAGCCTTGATGCGGAGTTCACGATCACCAGCTGGACCGTGCTGCCGGAGACCCTGAGCTTCCCCGCGCAATCGGTCAATGTGTTCGAGGCGACCAGTGCTGCCAGCAATGCCGGCGCTGGTGGTGGGCGCATCCGGATCAACAAGCCCGACCTCTTCGGGGGCGAGAGCCGCGAGGGGGGTATTCGCGGCGATGTCGATGTGCTGATGGGCGGGCCAGGTCAGGGGCAGAACGACTATCTGAGCGCCCGCATGAACGGCAATGTGCCCGCCTATCGCGGGCTCTGCTCTCTGGTACTGCGACGGGTCTATCTGGGCATCAACCCCTACCTCAAGCCTTGGGCCGTGCGGGTCACCCGCGTGCTGACCGGCGAGGCGGGGGCGGCGCAATGGTATCCCGAGAAGGCCCCGATCGTGCCCGAGGCCAATATCTCGGACGCGGCGATCTACATCACGCTCGATGTCTCGGGTTCGATGTCGGGCACGCGCATGGCGGCCCAGAAGGCAGGCGTGGCCGCGTTGATCCGCGAGATTGGTGCCAGCGTCGATCCCGACCGCCCTAACGACATCCGCATCGTGCTCTGGAACGCAGGCGTCGCAGGATCGATCGAGCGCCGCAACATGGAACCCGAGGATTACGAGGCACTCGAGGCCTGGATGCTGGCGCTTTCGAACAGCACTTCGGGGGGCACAAACTTCAACGCGGCCTTCGCAGAGGCCAGCACCTTCTTTGCTGGCGGCGGATCCAAGCGACGGATCGTCATCTTCGTGACCGATGGCGAACCCTCGCCCATCTCATCAGTCGATGCGGCCGAGGCCACCATCGCCAGCCTGCCGCCCGTCGACATCTTCGGCTTCAATATCGCGCTGGCGGACACGAGCTATACCGCGCGCATCGACAACACGCCTGTGGACGGGGTGCCGGTGATCCCGCCCGGCAACCCGCAGGCGCTGGTCGCCTCCCTGCGCGGGGCGTTCGGCAACGGGCCGGACATGAACCCGGCCCATATCATCCGCGAATGCCTTACCAACCGCGACTGGGGTCTGGGTTATTCAACGGTTGAGATCGGGGCCAGTTTCACGGCCGCTGCGGACACGCTCTACACCGAAGGCTTCGGCCTCTCGCTGATCTGGCAGCAGGATTCGTCGATCGAGGACTTTATCGCCAGCGTTCTTGACCATATCGACGCGACGCTCTTCATCGATCGCCGCACCGGGTTGTGGGAGTTGCGGCTGATCCGGGCGGATTATGTGGCGGGCAACCTGCCGCTTTTTGACGAGACCAATGTCGTGGACTGGGGCCGTCTGGGGCGCCGCGCGCCGTCGGATCTGGTCAACAGCGTGACGGTGCGGTTCACCGATGCCTGGACCGACGACACGGGGGCGGTCAGCGTGACCGACACGGCGCGGGTGCAGGCCATGGGCGAGGTGATCGCGACCACGCTTGATTATCCGGGCATCCGCTACCAGGGGCTGGCAATCCGCGTGGCCGAACGCGACCTGCGGGCGCTTTCCGTGCCGCTGCTCACGGGCGAGATCGTGGTCAACCGCGAGGGGGCCGACCTCGGGCCCGGCGATGTGATCCGGCTGCGCTCGGCCCGGCTGGGCCTCAACGACGTGGTCATGCGCCTGTCGGAAATCGGACAGGGCGACGGGCGCGACAACGGCATCCGGCTGAAGCTCGCCGAGGACGTATTCGCGCTGGGCGCCACCGCCATCGCAGGCGGGCGCATGCCAACCGGCACCGGCGTTGCCGCCCTGCCACGGGCGCTGACCCGGCGCATGGTCGAGGAGGCTCCGTACTGGCTGCTCGTCCGCGAACTGGGCCACAGCGAGGCCGACCGCATCCTGTCGGAGGATCCGGATGCGGGCACGCTAGTTGCCACCGGCGAACGCCCCAGTGCCGACGCGCTGGCGGCGGAACTCTGGATCGACCCCGGCACCGGACCCGCGCAGGAGGGCGTGGTCGGTTTCGCGCCCACGGTCCTACTCGCGGCGGACATCACGGACCACCCGGAGGCGCGCGTTATGCCCGTCACCGGGTGGCGCGATATCGGCGAAGTCGGCATCGGCACGCTGGCGAGTCTCGGCGGTGAACTGGTGCGTGTGGACGGGATCACGTCCACGGCTATCACTGTGGGCCGCGGATGCCTCGA
>Ga0210025_1001024_pt1 | contig 32225 bp, 17 predicted proteins | sample CryGeyme20150102_FD_183989 | JGI IMG/M metagenome (GOLD analysis project Ga0210025, IMG submission 183989) | Groundwater microbial communities from Crystal Geyser aquifers in Utah, USA - Crystal Geyser metaG 2015-0102 (SPAdes) (version 2) | ecosystem: Environmental > Aquatic > Deep subsurface >... | reverse complement strand
TAGGTCTCATGAGAGTGAGATTTCTCGTCTTGCTCGTCTCAGCAGCGTCATCAGCAGCGCATCTGATGCTTCTTATTCCTCCGAATCTACCTCGCTCACAGTGTTATCACAGTTGCATTCTCAGAATGATCCAAACTCGCACAGCGACATGAAGAAGAAAAAGAAGAGCCGCGCTCCATCCAAGGTCAAGATTCCTTTGCCTCTCGATTATCATCCGTCTCCCTTCACGGTCCTCTGTGGCCGCAATCGAGAATGCTTCGAATGGGAAGGGAATCAGAGATTTCGCAGCCTCTGCAACTCGTTCATGCAAGATTACCTGAACTGTCCCGGCAAGCTCGAAAAGTCACGAATCGTTACCAAGATTATGAAAACCATTCGTCAAAAATGTCGCATTGGTTGCTTTGTCAGCTTTGAGAATGGTCGCTACTACGAGTACGTTCCTCCTGTGTCACAGTCGCCTTCTTTTTCTGAATCATTTTCTTTTTATACTGACATGTCAACTACCATTTTACAGAGTTTCTGCCCGAACTGCCCGCGAAAAGGTTGGATCGTACTTTCGAGACTCATTGCACGATGTCTACCGTTCTTCCTCCAAGGCCAAGCTCGCACGGAAGCGATCGGAACAAGAGCAGATGTCATGCAGTGATCAAGATCAGTTTTCTGACGAAATAGCTGCCTCCTTCAGAAAGACAGCTTCTGTCTCCTCGACATTCCAGCCCCAACAGCCACCAGCGCCTTTCGTTGATCAATTCGAGACCAGTGCTGTGAAAGTCGTTGAACAGGACTTACTGGAGCGTCTGCAGGCGCAACGATTGGAGCAGCAGTTGCAGCAGCAGGAGGAGGAAGAAGAGGAATCGTTTGGTGACCCATTTTCCTGCGCCCCCTTTCCTACGTTGCTTTTGCACCGAGAGCAACCACAACAGCCCCGAACTGTTGTGGAGCAACATCATCCCGTGGATATCATTGACATGGACCTATTGGAATGCATTGCACCCGTAGGAGAAGAAAGCTTTGCGGATGGACGATGCAATTCCTTGATGCAGCAGCACCTGCAGAGGCAACAGAGCGTCAGCGAAGATCATCGGTATACTAGCTTCCATGCCAGTACCTTCTTTGATACAACCGCTGTATAATCAATCAGCGAAGTTTATCTATTGTTACATTACACGCTAGACACAAGATAATTACAGCAGCATTTACATAACGAAAATGTTTTCTATAATAACCATCCCCCCATTCGTCACCTGTTGATGGGTGTCACCGCACGTCGGCGTAGAAGCCATCAGGTTATTCGAAGGTCGGCCTTTCTCGCACCAATCCACGGGAACTGTGTCCTTGGTGGTAACGTGCATTCCCAAGCATTCTAGATATTCAACTAACCATGGCTTATCTGCACAACTCGTACTCGACCCATCCTGCAATGAGGTTTTCCAATCAGACTTTCGCAGAACTCTTGGTAGCTCTAAATATCGGGATCGGTCGGCTCAGACCTGCCGTCCGCAATTCTTCCGGTGCGATATTCTCGATAGCAGTTTCACTTTACAGGTCCACCGAGAGCTGCCGAGGATGTCGGACTTGGCTATAAGCTGCTTCGAGAGTATGTGGGCAATTCTTATCACTCCACATAACAATGCTCAGGAAAAATGCTGCAATCATTATTTCTTCGTGCAGTCACGTGCCGCAAATATTCCATATCCATGGGACATGGGATACGCAGTTCGCACCGTCAGATTGTGAAAAGCATCCTTGATGCCCTCGGAACTGACCCTTTTGTAATGGAGCAAAGAACAAGTCTTCGTGCGGTACAGTATTCGGTATTCGTCAACTACCGGGATAGAAAGACAATGATGCCATATTTTCATTGGAGACTGTATGGTCCGTCTCCGTCTGAAACTGCTGCCACCCGAAGACACATTCTGTGGCTTTGGCTCCTGCAGCCTGCAGGTAAAGGCAGCTGCGAACTGCGAACTATTACTGCTTCTCTTAAAAAAAAGAAGAGTCTCTCCCTTTTTACACGTCATCTCAAGAACAAAGATCAAGAGCATCCACACCAATTGATTTCGACAGCATTTTGAGATGACGGACTATGCTTGGTTTGTGTTGGTTGTTGAGTCTGGTTGTTGAGTCCACCATGGTTTTTTACTGAGGATGGAAAAGAACACTGTTTCATAATGCAAACTTAATTAATCCTAGGGATGCAGTCAGTAGTGCACAATGGTACACGTCGGTGGACAGCAAAGTGGACAGTGTTTTTCTTACTGTCAAAACGGCCAGCTGACACTGGTGCACATTGGTAGACGGCTGTGGACAGTGGTAAACAGTGGTGCACATTATTGTCTTTGAGGGGTGCAATTCATAGTGATACTAAAAGCGCGCTGTTAAACACTGCTTTTTCCCATTTTTGGGGGCTCTAGTCTTCATCAGTGCAGTTAAACTCCATCCTGCGACGATTAATTTTGATTTCTCCCTCCCAGCAAAACAATCATTAATGAGTATTCGTTCATATTGAACCTCAACCCTATTTCATTTGAGAAAGAGCTGGAACTCGTGTATGCTGCACTCAAGACTCAAGCAATCTAAGCCAGAAGCACAGCTCCAAGCTCCAAGCAAGAGGACGCCAGATTTATTTACTTTTGCACTTTCTCATTTCTAACATCCTAAGCACATTAATTACTGCTGTTCGTGCGCCGCAACAAGATTGAAATCCGTACACTTGTTGAGATAAAGTGGAACGACGAAGAAGTTTATTACAACTACCGACACACAAGACCCAAGACAAAAGCTCTCCTGCTGTAGACGAGGGACAAGGAAGGCAACGTGGATCGTGGATATGTACGTAAAGCGCTGATAATTAGGTATTAGGTATTAGCATCTGGTTTATTGGTATCAAGATTTTCCTATTCACTGTTGCCGGCAAATCTTGTAACAAGAACGCGTCACTGCGGATAGAAAGACCATCCAATTTTCCTCTATATGCACGCAAAGCGCAAAGAGATCATCTTGTGTAAAAGTGAGTGGTGGAGTATACCGAAGATACATAGTGGGGCATGAGAACGAGCAACGAGACGCAATAAAATCAGCAGCAGCAATTTCCAAAAGCATCACTCAATTGAACGGTCTTTCAACTTGCAGGACAAGAAAGATGTTGAGCCAATCTTATCTGTGATCTGTGCTGCTGCACCTGCAGCTGAAGCTGCTGGTTGGAATTGCTGCAAAGAAGACGATGCAGTTCTTGATTCATTATCGTCATTTTTTTCCTTTGCTCCTTCTCTGGCTTTCTTTTTCTGCTCTCCAGTTAATGTTTTCTTTTTGCCGCTGCTTTGATATTTGTGACTCAAACAGTCTCGAAATAGGGAGCCAATCTAGATTGCACGAGGAACGAAGGACGAAGACACCAACAGAATGTATGTGAATAGACAAGTTTCTTTGGGCAGAGTGGCATACGCAAGTGAGGTCAAGCATTCAACCATCCTTACCTTTTCTCGCGAGGTGCGTTCTGGAATGTAGAGCATGACGACACAGTGCCAGTCATAAATCATGGTTAGCAAACTTCATTGCGCATGTTCCTCCGGTTCTCCCGTTGTACAACCGACGGCTTACCTCCGACATCGATCCATCTACCATTGTCGTACTTGACAAATGCCGCTACAGGGCTGGTCTCCTTGACCATTTCTAAAACACGAGAAACGATAATTGATTTGCCTTAAAGGTGGACGATGAGATGAAAGATAAGCAACAACAGGCAACAACGGATTACTGTCATTCAACCTGCGAAAAGAAAAAAGTACCTAGCTTGTCATGTGATTCCTGGTATTCCTGAACAAAACTCTGTACCAATTGTCGAAGACGTCGATTTCCAGATCTGTCGGCATCGGCACCTCTACCCACGATGACAGTGAAGTCGTTCGGATGAAAGTCTAAAGGTAAGATCCTTTTTGCTTTCTTGCTTCCAAATGTATTCAGGGTACGACAGGCAAAGCTGATCTTTTCGTCGCCGTGATCTGTGGGCGCTGTATGATTGTTGCCGGCGGCATCATTCGCTTCATTGAAATACGATGAATTTTTCATCATATTGCTGTTGCTCAGAATATTCTATGTACCTAGTAAATGATGATCTTTGTGGTGGTACAATTGGCGACTATAATAAACATTCAGCAACAGCGATAAAACCAGGTCGCTTTTGGTTCGTTTGGCTTCCTTGACGAGTATTGTATGGTGCATATGTCTTCCTCGAACGTCAAAGAAGATGCATGCATATGGACCGCCACTTCCAGGTAGTACTCCATTGACAGATTTTTTGTCAGGGTGAATCCTACTTAATTGTTTACGACTAGTAGCGAAGACTGTTTGAATCTTTTTCGATAAGTTTAGATGGCAAAAGGAACGGGGCTATTGTCAAAAGATAACTGGATTGTAATTTGGCTTTGCGGTACTGCAAAGTGAGCAGATACGGGAATGGCTGCCATTACCGCTTATGATCAAATAAATCGCACGAAAGTGGGAATGAGAAAAGAGTTACTATTGCCAAAACTGTAGTACTAGCGTAGAGTAGTCTAGTAGTAGTCGCCGCGTTTTTTTGTCGTCATCGGATGATAATTGGCTACTTCTAGTAGGGCTAACTAAGCAGAATGGTCCACATTCTGGTTAAGTGATATTCGTAAAAAGATGTTCGATGTTCATCACCGAAGCTAGAGTAGCACGATGGTCGTTTATCGTCACTGAAAAATATATGAGATTACTTCGGGTCTGCTGAATCTGCAAGCGCACAGTTTGCTTGTGCGAATTTTAGTTCTCTCTAAAATAGATTCCACCAATGTTGGAGGCGCCATTAATCGGTATCTCGGTGATGTTCCAGTTGTTTAATTAGTCAAGGAAAAAAATCTTCAGTGATTTTAGCTCCTTTTGAGGATCTGTATTCGAAGTAAATTCAATACTTGAAGTACTCTGGAATCAATGCCTCTTGCCGTCCATTGCCACAGAGCCAAGGTATCTTCTGCACACAGTAGGCTAAAACAATAAATGTGATTCCTAACGTGCGGGTGCCGGGAAGGTGATCTTGGTAAAAAACAAAGTAAGATTGATCTTATTAGAACTATTAGCTCTCAATCGCATTTGCTAGACTAGTTATATTGATTGCTTTTACCAAAGGCAAAAAATGAGGCGTATCTACAAAAACTCATCTGGAGAAAGTAGCGTAGGGTAGCTACGTTTCGTGCTAACGCTGTGTGATGCGTTGATTGAGAGCTCAATCAAGTGAACGACCTAGTGCATAGATCCTACTGGAGTAGCAGTCATTCGTGCACCCAAAAGCTAGAGTACTACAATATCTCGTTACTAGACTACCCGGGTAGCTGCATATTATTTGAAAAATGTAGGCGACATGCAAGAACAATTTTAATGGATCTGCTGGTAATCCCTGCGAGCCAAGTTTTCGACCGCAACCAACCTTTTTCTCGAAGCAATCCGCTCCTCTTGCAACCCACAGCACATCTAACTCATTGGCTACTTTTACCAACGGCAGAAAACAAATTTTGGAAGAGAGGCTTGTTCAACATGATGCCTGAGGCCATAGAAAGGCCCACGTTGCCATTTTCAGCCGGCAAAAAGATGTTTGGACCGGCTTCACCCTTTTCTTCTTCGAATGTAACCTGCGCATTGCGAGTCGATCCTTCCATGGGATAGAGAGACTCCAAACTAGCCACAGAACTGTTACCGAGACTGCCTCTGCGTCTTTCCATAACCGCACGTTGCATTTGGTTTACAGTGTCATTCAAGCTTGCAGCAAAGGCTTCTTTCTGACATTGAAGCTGTTGCTCCATCTCAGAGCGTAGTTTTTCTAGCTGCTTGGCATAATTTCTTTCGTTAACCAATAGTCTGCGTTCCAAGGAGTTGTATTTTTGATCACGTTCGTGGAGGTCCTTGGACAAAGTTTCGAGCTTGCTCGACAATGTGTTCACCTGCTTGTGCATGTGCTGCATGAGCTCCTTACTTTCAGCATCTTCTTGTGTCTGATCTTTTTGCTTTGACGTGTGTCCAGGGACGGATCCACCATGATTAGCCAGAGATTCCAACTTGGATGGCAGACATTGCTGTTCAATTTTTAAGGCGCATTCCTTTTGGAAACGCTTTTGATTCTCCACGGTCTTCTGCAGGTCTGCAACTTTCGAGGTCAATCCTGTGTCATGTTGTCCAGACATCACAGCAGATTTGGGCACAAAAGCCGAGACGGAAATGTTTTTGCTGTAAGCATCCCCCGTGGTGGCAATCTTGACATTCGCCTTGTTGCCGTGAAAGGAGGTCGTGGAAGCTTTTGCAACAACCACTGGCTCGACCTTTATGGGATTTGCCGTTGTTGGCTTCCAAATAGGTGCGGAGACTGGCTTGACAGGGGAGAACACTTGTGGAGCTTTCAAGACACTAACTGGAGAGCCTCGGCCAGAACTGCTCTCCTTGCTGTGTTCGTTGACATAACGTTCACTGACTTGATCTTGAAAGTCCAATATTCTGGCCTGAAGACGCTGGACATTAGTCTGAATCGTCTGCAATTGCTGACGAAAGAGGCTCGCCTTGACTCCAAGTTCAGCTGACTTTTCCTTTGTAGGCTCAACATCTCGAATCAACTTGTTTGTTTTGATTGCCCATTCGTCCCTGTCTTTTTCGACTGCATTGATTTCATCTCGGTATCGAACAAGCTTTTCCGTGAACAATTTCTTCTGCTCTTGGTACCTTTCTTTGGCCGATTGAGAAGCTTCTGTGCGGCGTGTATGTTCGCCTCTGAAAAGCATGGTCTTTCCCTTGAGATGCGCAACTTCCTTTTGAATACCGTTGTGCTCTTCTTCCAGATTTGTGACCAGCCTTCGAAAATTATCGAGATGATCCCTTTCAACACGCAACTCGGACTCCATATAGTTACGCTGGTGCGCGGTGGCCATGGATGATGCATTATCTCGCAAACTATTCTGAAGGCTTTCCACACGGTCTTCTAACTGCTCCAACTTTTTGCGCGCATCACTTAATCGCCTCGAAATGCGTTGCAGTTCGATCTGCTTCTCTTCCAAGTCCTCTTGAGCTCTGTCGGCAGTATTGCGAGACCGTTTGGCCTGTTCATTTTGGTTGATCTCATCCTTGAGAATTTTGTTTAACTGAGCTTCTACCTGCTCCTTCTTTTCTTCAAGTTGCTCCTGCATGTGGCGGACATTTGCGTTTCTCTTGTCCAACTCGTCCTGAAAGACTTTGGCGGAAGTTGTCAGACGAACTACTGTTGCGTCCATTTCCGTTTGCTTCCTTTCGAGCTTGCTTGTCAACTTGGTCCACTTTTCTTGCTCTTCAAGCTGTTCCTCGAGCGCATTCTGAAGTTTTTCCAAGACGCTAATTTCTTGAGGTTCATACTTCGATGGTGCCCGACCGCTGCCGGCCTGGAAGATGAAAGCAGGTTTCATCTTGGGAGGATCCACGAGCTGCTGCATTTGGCCGCGTAGAATCCCCAAGCAAACAGAGGATCGAGGATCCTGGTGTCGTTCAAAGGCAAGATCAGTCATGGATGATGGGAGCTTGCCTCTTTTATCTGCTTCTTATCAGTGTAACTATTTGAGGAAAGTAGAAAAATGTAAATCCAAATACTACTGTTACTACTAATAACTACGACAACAAAATGCCTATCGATGACTGATGTCATCCTGGAAATGACCTGAATGCGTTTTTTAATGACCGAAGAAGAAATCTTTTTCAACATCAAGTATCGGAAGAAACAATAGAGTAATTCTAAGAAAGCATTCCATGTGAGAAGGCTAATTGCTGTTGCTACCGTAATTTAATCGGCTTCTTTCAACTACCAGGTATTCTTGTTATATTACCACTATAGTACTAAGTAAATGATTCAATGGCCATACTGGTAAAATTGACGAATCAGTTTTAGCGGTAGTCTAGTACCAGGTAGTATGTACAGTCGTGAGGAGCGAGATCGTGCTACAGTAGTACCGTAGCTAGTAGTAGGGGTCTGGGCCTACATTAAGTATTATTGGTCTACTACTTGTAGTTAGGTACCTGGTACAGTAGTAAGTATTTTTGATAAGCAATCCTACTTTTATTGCGATTGACAATGGAATAATTCGTTAATTCTACTACTGGCTGGTATTATTTCGAAGAGTACTACTATAGTAGGTACCTGGTACCGTACCACTACTGGTAGTACCCCCCCAACCAGCAGTAGTAGTAGTAGTACTTCTACACTACATCAGTACTACTAGCTAGTGCTAGTAGTACTACTACTAGTATTACTAGTAGTAGTACCTAGTAGTACTGCCTACTACTACTATGGCTACCAGGTACTGTAAGTAGGCAGTGAAGAGTTTTCAGTACCACTACTTAGTACCAAAGATTCTTCGCATCCGAAAATAGATCTTTTGATCTTTGTGGCAACAAGTGCCAACCAACGAACTTTTTAGCTCCGGTTTAGGTACAGTGTGCCAGCTAAAACTGTTTGGTACCAGTTCAATTGATCTGATGAAAAAATAATACGGTACCACCCTAATTATCCATCCTAACCTGCGCCCGCCACATTATGAGATAACTCTGAGGGAGCATCATCATAATAGTAGAAAGGGAATAAGAAACTTAATAACTTTCATCTCCGCCATAAAATAGTTGTTTTTCCGAGTTCCCTAAAGCCTCTGCGAAAGCTACACCAACAATAATTCTTGATAAAATATGAGCAACATGCCTACGTGTTCCTCTGGAGACAAAAGCAACAGTTGCAGTAGCATTGACATCTCCGTCGACGGTGGCATGCCTCCACCACCTCCGCCACAACCATCACCTACGGTCAATTCACTCATGGCGGGTCGAGTTGTGAGCTCCTTTAAATGCATGCGGAAAATGGAAAAGACAATCCTCCCGGAAGACTACGAGCCTAGCAGTATATCCATCATCTGTGGCCGTGGTAAGGGCAGTTATCAGAGCGATGGCAATGTCCACTTTCGAGCCCTCATCAAAAGCAACCTGGAAAGATATAAGGAAGCACCGGGACGTTTAGAAAAGAGCTTTGTTGTTAGCGAAGTCTTGAATATGATACGTGAGTCCTGTCCCGTCGGAGCCTTTGTCAAGTACGAAAACGGTCGATGGTACGATCTGGACGATTCGGTATGTCGAGAGAAGGTGGGAAGTTTGTTTCGAGATAATCTGCACGAGACCTACAAGTCATCGAGCAAAAATAAGCGAGATCGCAAAAGGGCACCACTATCAACAGAACAGCAGAATCCTTCTCCTGAAACAAGTCCGGGAAAAATAGCAAAGACGAGCTGCAACAGCAATGGTGCTGTTGGTGTTGGTCTTGATGGTAGTATCAGTCATAGCAATCCTGACCAACCAACCAAAATACCAAATCAGGACCAGCATCCGCAGCAACAACGAATCGAATTACCGGAGCAAGAGATCCCAAAACACGGGCACCGCACCCAACAACAAAAACAGCAGCAAGAAGAACAACCGTACCAGCGCCAACAATATCTGCCAAGAACAATACTTAAGACGCCCGTCGAGAATGAAGAGCAGCAGAAACAACCAAATCAACAGGCTAGGACAGATTCTGAATCTTCCACAAACTACTACAGGCATAGCACAACTGTCATTGAAAATGATGACGATCCTTTATCCAAAAAGTTTTACGATATTGATGATTTGAGTCTCAACAAGGTTGCATAGTGTAGCACTGTGGCGATAAATGTGGGCGAGGTGGGTAAACTGCGGAGGACGAAACGTACGTTTTTGGATGTTGAACGGACGGACATTCCTAATCACAACGAAACACTATACGTACCACTGCTAACACCGCAAAAATGAAAATATTAAAGAATGCATGCCAATTCCTCATTATTATTATTATGTGTAATGCACTTGTTTGTTTTCACAGAGTGTCGCGCTAAAGCCAGAGACAAAGTCCCTAGCAATGACACTCGAACTGACTCACAGGAACGGCAAATATGATTCCCTACAAAAATAAAGTGGTAAATCCATTTCGGCAAACCTTGCCGATTCTTTCGTTTTCTCAGTGTACAGTCGTAGTTCCATCGTCAACGCAGTATCCACCTGTCGTTCGCTACATACTCCGGGTACTCGTCAGCTGGCTCAACTTGCATGACCTTTCTCGGTTTTGGCCATTCGAAAATCCATGTAGGAGAAATGATCAGGTAGGGTGGGAGGGATCGGATATGGAACATGTGCAAATAATTCTTTTAACTTTGATAACTCTTTCATTGTACATTGTACAGTACCATGATGATTGCTGTTTTCATCATTTCTACTTACGAAACAAACTAGCCAGTCGTGTCCATGGGCTGGCCTTTGAGTGATGCTGTCCAATTTTAATGTTGCCCTTTCGTTTCCTAAATCCGAATCGACCCTTCTTGTTGTTATTGGCAATGTTATCTGCTCGCAGAGCTTGACGTGCACTACAACCACCACTGCTATGGCTGCTTCCACACAAGGATACCGAATCATCTCGCATCATCAATAGTTGATCGACAATGGACGACGATCGACTCGATGCTGACAATCGTCGTCCACGTCGACTCCTGCTGCTGCTGTTGATGGTGTTGATATTGTCAAAGGAATCTGGGACGTACCCCATGCGTTGGAGGGTAGAAGGATTGTTTGCTGAATTTCGATACTGTGCCGAATGATACTGCTGATGAAAGTTGTCCCAGCTCTCCGCCGCTGCAACAGGCCGTGAGGATTTCGATTTTATTTTCCGGGGCATGCTTTGAGCTATTCTGAGTGTAGGGATTGCAAATGAATCGTGTATTGTGTGTGTTTGTGTGTACAAGAGATGCAGTGATGCAATGGAAAAAACAATGGAATTCGTTATTCGTACACTCTTGCCTCTTTCTTGGGTTACTGTTTCTGTGTTCTACGAGTGTGATACTTGTAGCTGGTAAAAGTATGCTATTATATTCATATAATATTGCCAGGTACTGTCATCGAAACAATATTTGAGTATGCTTCTAGTTTTTTTTTATTAGTACGGAGTAGTAAATTATTACTCTCTCAACAGCGGTAGGTGGACGTCACACTGGATTTCCTGCTGCGATACGAATCAGAAAGACAGTCCAGATAATAAAACAAGTAATAATAATAATGCAAAAGTAAAAAAAAATGCCAACAGTGGAATGTGGACCCTTTTATTACTGCCTTCTCAGAAATTGTTTTGAAGTATCAAGAGGGGGTGGGGTCTATAGCAGGTCTACTACCAGTTGTCTATTACCTGGTACTCGAGTACAGAGAGCTAGTGGCAGTAAAATCAAGATTCCGTTTCTCCGAAAATGTGAGGCGCTTTCACAAGACTGGCTTTCAAACTTTTTCGTTAAACTCTTACGGTAGTACCGGACTTTAAGTCAGGTACGTAGTATTACTAGTGTTGTCACGCCGGGTCGAAAAATTGAAATTACAACAGCTTTTTTTCAGAACTTGATACGTAAGTCTCTACTCTAGTAGTCTACCAGGTAGTACTTCTAGTGAAAATAAATAGTAATGGTACTAGCTACTAGGTAGTAGCTAGAGTAGTCTACTAGTACTCCTACAGGCAGTGGTAAAATATAATAATTAAATACTGTACCACCAAGAGAGAACAAAGCTCCCAAATCAACTCGTGCTATTGTTTACCAGGGTAGATAACAATAATGAAAGTGTGCATCTGGGAGCTGTCCCTTGAACTTGCTTTGCTAATTCCTTTTTTTTTGTAAACTCCGAGTAGGTTTGTGTGCACGCGAGATAATTATGTGTCTCAGCAATCATGGCCTGGGAACTAGTCTACTCTACCGGAACAACAACCAGGCAGACCTTCGGGTCTCGCTCTGGAGGCTGTCCAACTAGTCCATTGGGCCGGTAGGAGAGGAGGAAGTAGTAGAATACCAGGGTACCTACTACTATTCTACTGCAGTAGCTACTAGAGAGTACCTGGTACCTGGTACTTGGAAGAAGTAATTTGACTACCTGGTACTTGCTACCTGGTACAGTACTAAATTAGAACTGATGTGTTCTACTGGCACATTACAGTCTACTTTCATCGCGCAAAATACACACTGGATGGTCCATCATTAGAATACTACTAGTCTAGCTAGAAGTATGACACAAGCAATGGGATATCGCTCTCATTCATTTTAGGGTTCATGCTGAATAACTGGCTCATGTTTGAAGTACCGGTACTGGTAGCAGCATAGTCGCTCTACTACTATCTAGTCAAGCCTACTAGTTCAAAGAAGATTTATGACATTCCACAAAATTTGTGCGGTCGTCACATTTTTATCATCGCAACAGAATAAAATTTACGCGCCATTTCAACAAAATTGAAGCGCTATTCTTTCTTTTTTTCGGTGGAGTACCATTTCTCAATAAATCCCAATTTGTGCGCAAAATTATTTTTCTCTCACTCTTAAAACCTGATACTGGCAGTAAAACTCCTGGAGTATTATTCTTACAACAACAAATTGGGTCATCCAAACAAACCAAATAATAATAACATAACCCACATACAGACGAGATCGCCCCACCTCCATCTTACACACACGCACAGCCAGCAGAAAACTCTCATGATGTTGGGCGATCGTCGTGAGCTTGATGACTGGAGTGGAAAGAAAACGGTGAAGATGCGAGGACGAATCCAACAACAAAATTTGACAGCAACTTCCAAACGTATTGCTTCAAATGGTATTCGTTCGTCGTTTTCGAAGACGACGGCGACGGCAGCAACGGCGGGGACGACGGCACCATTATCAACAACAAGAAAAGAAAGAGAACTGTCGTCGTCTATGATGAAACAACCCATTGCGATTTGCCCCAGTGCAGATTCCAAGATCGGCGGCGGCGGAGGCGGCAGCGGCGGCAGCGGCGGCGGTTGTGATTCGTCTACAGATGAAATTTCCATGGACGAAACTTCCGCAGATGATAACTCCACAATTGCTCTCAACAAGAATTTACAAAATGTCGACATTGAAGTCTACCGCCACGACGGCGACCACCTCTTGGATGATGTTGATAGTTTGGATGATGATTATTCACTAGAACATGGATGCGGAGGAGGAAACGGCTCTCTTGCTGTTGCCACTGATAGTGGTGGTTGTTTTAGTTGTGGTGTCCTCAATGTCGAAATGACGTTAGAAGACGAAGATCATGACCTCCTTAATTATTGGAATCGCGTCAAGGCTAATCGGCGCAAGGACAAAAGTCACCAGCGGAACCATTCTTGGTCGGGAGATTCGCAGTCCAGCATTGGATCGCAGGATTCAAGCGACCAGAACAGCATCGTACAAGAAGTGGACGATGATACGCAAATTGAAGTTGTGCACGAAGTAAAGCCGCAGGACCAGAAGAAGCCTAACATGGAACACGTGGAAGAACTCGAACAAGAATCGGTACATGAGGTAGTGTCCGAATCAAAAACGTTCGTGAGAAGCATCAAGAAAATGTCGTCGAGGAGCCAACGAGCTCTCATGGGAGCAGTTGACAAGACTGTTACGGTGGCTGTTGGTGTAGTAGATAAAATGGCTCGAAAGCGTCCGTCGCCTTTGGAAGGCGAAACTAGAGAAACACCGCTAAAGCCACGGCGGCAACTATCGGACAAACTCACAAGGATGCTTTCCAAGGAAAATCTTTTTGCACTATCTTCGGCATTTCAACGAGACAAGTCGGCCAAAGAAAATCAAAAGTCTATCAGTTATCACAGTCTTGCCAGTTTCGTGAGTGCATCCAGCTCCGACATGGCCTTTGGCGACTATGACGATGATAAGTACAGGGTTGAGGAGGAAGAGCTAACCGGCTTGCCATCGTCTGATGAAAATCCGGCTGTCGTTGCGGAAGGAGAGGCAATGCAGTCTCATATTACCGAACAGGAGCTAGAAGGAGAACTTGGACGTATCAGTGCTTATGGAGGTACACTTGGATCTCTGGAGGTGGGTAGTAGCACTATCTGTTCCAAAGCCATAAGATCAAGAGCGTCGCTCGTTAAGATTGCCCAGGATATGGAGTTCAATGCAGATGAATTGACTAGCACCAGTAGCGGCAAAAGCACAGGAGTGTCCAACAGCGATAGCATTGAAAATGATCCATTGCCAGTGACAAAACGAAGGAGTATGAGATCTGCTTTACATTTCGTTGCCAAAAGAGGTGGCAGTGTGAATAAACGACTAACGAAAGGCCTGAAGAAGGGAGTCATCCGTTTGCAAAACGTTAGCACAAGGAAGAGTTCCGATCAGAAATCGACATCTGTCGGTTCGACAACAGTGGAAACCAAGCAACAAGCCAAAACTGAAAACGAGACAGCATCGAATGAGGACGCATCCGTTACAAGCGTGCACTCCAGCGTTCTTCCCACAATATCTTTGTTTTACAATACAGAAAAAATGGAACTCGGTGGACCAGTGGAAAAGAAAACGGATTTAGGTGATGCTAGTGTAGAGCCTGTCGACGACGAGAGCCCAAACGAATTGAACAATGTAGAAATGAACAAGGAAGAAATAAGCAAGAATGAACTATTCCAGAAGACGAACAAGAAAGAATTAACCAAGAGCCAGAGCAGCTTAACGGAACTCGGCATCGAAGCTACTTTCCTGACCACTCAGTCAGACCTCCAGTCTCGTTCCTCTGTTGGGTCCGATATCGACTCGTCGGCATCTTACGATTCAGAGTCTAGCTCGAGCGAAGGTGATCTAAATTCGCTGGGCAGCAATACCAGCGATCTTATGTACGATTTGTTCTCTGTCAACTCTTTTTCGAGCCTTACCGGGGTCAAATGTCATGAAATGGGATGTGCAACTGATTTTCGTAGCGATATGCACGCAGCTGGAGATCTTCAATCAAGTACGGTTCAAGCCGATTTCAGCCGAGGAAGGACGCGCAAACGAACTGAAAACCGACGCGCCGTCAAAGAAAAGCTGTGCAAGAGCCCGAACTCAATTGGGTTCAATACGACCACAACTCCACCTCCAATGACACGGTATGGTGGCGATGCGGATTCTATCATGGAGTGCACAGCACAAAGCTAACTACTCTAGGTGAGCCCAAATAGTTATTCAAACAAGTACCGTGATTAAATTTATGAAGTTAAAACTTGTCCAGTAAAATGAAAACTTTGACGTCGTTCACTATCTTGCCCAGATTTGTAGTATTTGATATTATTACTATTATTACTACCATGTCCTGTACAACCCACAAAATCAACATTAGAATCCTCTGGAAAGACAATTACAAGAGCCCGGGTGGATGCAAAGGGTCCTGGAGGAAGAGTACTACTCATCAACGATTCTTATTGTGAATTGTGAGAAACTCATTTTTTTCGCTGTCGCTCGTGGCCTTCTTTGTCGATGGTCGTGGCTTCTTATTATTGTAGACTGTGATGCTGCCATTCTTGCCTGTCATGCACATACTACTACTACAAGAGTTACAAGCATTCAACGACAACAGCAAGAAACATTACTTTTTGCGAGAAAAGAGAGCGAGAGTGAAATAAATAGATAAATAAATAATTCCATTAAAATCAAACAATGGGAGATCCGAAACAAGGCAATTACCGATTCCAATCGGAACGTCGACAATACGGTGGTCTCTTGATGTTGCTGGGATTTTGTGCCGTTATTCAACCCCTAGCAAGGATCGTATCAGGCGTAGGACCAGACGGTCCACTGGTAACGTTTGCCGGTGATTCTGCCTTTTGGCAATTCGTCGGTAGCTGCTGTCTCTTTGCCACCGGGGTTTCCAGCGTGATCGTAGGCTACTTGGAGTGCATCGCAGATTGGGGAGAACTCACGCCCCTGGTAATGTTGATCTTGTTGACCCAATCTGGCTTTATTCCCTACGTGAGTGATATGGCCAATGTGGGATCTACCATTTTGGACAATCCGCCTCAATTCTTCATGGTCATTAATGATGAAAATGATGATCCGACCGCCGGACTTATCAATCAAGCCAAAATCGACGAACAGGAAAACGTTTACTACTTGGGCAGCTTAGGGTAAGAATTGATGTGATGCGTAGGCTACAGTTGGATTTTGTGGATTCTTCCGTTTATTTCCAGCACCTCTGTGTCTCTCACCTACGCCATTCCTCCTCCGCTTCCTCCTCCTCCTACTATTAAACACCACCACCACCTGGAATAGAATTTTTGGAGTATTGGCGTACGGATTTACGTTTGTTGGATCGATTGCCTTTATGCAGTTCGCACTATACGCCTTTCGGGCAGGAAAGCCTATGGATCGCAATTCCGATTACTTTCGAGGACGCCTTGGATTTTACAGTACCATGTGCTTCCTTGCAGGTCTTTGTCAGATACTGCTGGGAGGGTTCTGTCAAGGCATTTTCAACATTGAGAATGGACGTATTCAAGGTGGACTCGTTCGTGTGGCAATGTTTAACATTCATTTTCCGGCCGTGACCATTGCAGTCGGTTGCTTGCAGTTCTTGAACGGATTTTGGGGCTTCTGCCGAGCCTTTTACGTTGGCGTGGGAGACAAAACCGACAACTTTTTTCAAATGAGCATGGCCTTTCTCTGGGTCGTCGTTCTGAGCTGTCAGGATATTGTACAATTGGCGTACTTGCCAGAAGGAATGCTGGCACCAGCTGCTCCTACCTTTGCAGCACTGTCGTTCGGTGTGATTTTCATGCCGGCCTACCTCGATCATAAGGCTCGAAATACACCCCTGAATATTGACGAAGACTATTATTTTGGTGAAAATCCTGTCAAGAGCGACGAAGAACGACCCATGATTCATGCTGGTACTAGTGGAGGGCCACACAACAATACAAAGCCGCCCTTGCAATTGCGAAAGATTTATGTCATGGAACGACCTGCCATTGTTGAAGAAGATTATTACGATGGTCGTCCAGGAGGGTATTACGATGACGGGCGTATGTATCAAGAACCACCACCACTACCACCACAAGAAAAGGCACCTCGTCAGTCGCAAAAGAATGCAGAGCCCATGCCAGACCCAGACGAGCCGCCTCGTCCTGTTTCTCCAGTCGCTCAAACAATGGAGCAGATGCAACAACAGCAGCCACAGCAACAACAGCAGCCACAGCTGGTACCATCTCCTCCTGATGTGGAAATTGCAAACGATGGCCAAGAGCAGTCCATCTAAGCTCGCTTGTCGTCGACTATGAAAATCCGATTTTAGTCATTCGACTGCGAAACAAGTATTTATGAATGAATGCTGTTTTATTATACAAGATAATTTTCAAGGTGGTATGTAGCATTTTATAGTTATTTTTCACTGTGGTACAAAGGCAACATCATACAATAGTGAAATTTGTAGCTATTCGAGTAACTAGGTTTGGTAGAATCATTCTTAGTAGCAACCCGGATGTTGGTTGGTTAGTTGGTTGGTTGGTTCACTACGTGTAGATAGTGTCGTCCAGCTGCTTGAGGAATGCCGTTCGTTCACTGCCGGTTGCAGAAGTTGCGACTTGCTTCAAATCCGACACGTCTTTGAGAGGCCCTTGGACAAACTTGAGACGTGCTTTGACCTCGGCAGGAAAGAGGGGCGTAAAGAGTTTCACCAGCGCATTCAGCAGGCCCGGCAAATTGAGCAGCAGTGTCGGACCGTTGGTCGCGGGATACAAGTCGTTGGCTTTGGTGCTGGATTCCGACAGTGCCTTTCGAAAGTCTCCCGATCCTCCCACCAACTTGACCCCCGCCAAATCGTTAGCAGTAACGATGCACTGCAGAACATCGGTCTGCAACGACCGCTGGTTGGCCACTTGTGCATTAACTTCCTTGGCGTAAATAAAAAACTCGACCATTTGATCGACCGAAACTTGTTTCATTAAACTGTTGTCATCGATTTGTCCCGCGCGGATGCAGTACACCAAATCATTGTTAGAGGACACTGTAGTAATAACGTTGGACGGTGTCAAATATTCGGAAATGATACTGGAATGTGGTGCAGCATTCAAAACGGGATTGTTGTCCCAACTGTTTTCGTTGCATTGTGCTAATTCCAGAGCTTGTGTAGCAGCCTGGCAAATCTTCTTTCCTTCGTTTAACCTCCAATTCAGGTTCCGTTCCAGTCGCGTTTTTTGTTCCTTCAAGTCCTCCTCCTCCTTCGAGGCCAGACAGTAGCGTAAAAAGAAAACATCGTTGCTGTAGGGTTCAGGCAGAGAGGAAGCATCTTGACCTACTTTGGCAGCACAAATAGATTTCAATTGTTCAATACTATTGGCATGTGTCTTGAGAAGCTGTGATACTGGTTCTTTGGTGATCAGCAGGGCCTCGGTGGATCGCATCGTTGTTGCTACTACTAGTAGTAGTAGTAATAAGAAAAGTAAAGTCGGAAGAGTACCAGCATGATAAAAAGGTGAAAGCTTCATTTTCTTTCAAGTGCCTCAATTGATAATTGTGGAATGGTTTGCTCTTTGTACTAGACTACTGTTTGACAGTTTGGATGAGCTGCTGAGCTGCTGAGCTGTAATGAAAGTGAATACCAATACTACTACCACGAGGTAGGAGTACGGTAGTATCTATTATTATTTTATCGTTTGAATATTAATATCTTTTGAGTTGAGATTTTCAACTCGTCTATTAAACTCACTCCCTACTACTAGTAGACTACTACTACCAGCAGTGGTAGTCTAATAGGCTTGCTAGACTTGTAGAAGCTACCAACCAGAAAAATAATTGGATCCAATCGGGACTCAACGAACAATGAATCGAAATCCACTATCCTGATTCGTCATCATCAGAGAGACGTATGGAAAATGGCAAACCAAAACTTTTTAGCCCGTGCTGTTTTGACTCATTCCTTCTACTGTATGTATCAGGAATCAATCAACTTTACCACAATACACAATACTACTAGCAATTTTCATAATATAATAATAATAATAATATAGTAAGAATGAAGATCGTTTTCGCTTGCAAGTCGAACAGACAGCTGTCGTTCTCAAATGGCCGAAGGTTGGGCTCGCCATTGGCTGGAGGAACAGCGGAAGAACGTGGCATCCTTGTCTGAACCGGAAAAAGAGTTTTTGGATTCCTTAGTGATTGCATCGGTAGCACTGGATTCGTCTTCTGTCTTTGTACCAGTAGAAACAGCGGATATTGGTGACTCTTCGAATCGGCAAAAGCAGCGCAAACCTGTCAAAGGAAAGGCTGTGCAAGCCATGGCAGCTCTCGGAGTAGACATATCAAAATGCACTCCCAAAACTCTCGATGAACTGCTCGGGCAACTTGTAACAATGTCTTCTTCTTCTTCCTCCTCCTCTTTCACCTGCGAAAACTGCGAAAGTGAAAGTGAAAAGACTTTGATGACTAGCAATAAAAATATTATTGCTACACCAGATAGCAATGACAGCGACAACGTCAGCGACAACAACAAGCCCGTGGACAAACTCATTGTCATGTATTCCTGTGCAGATTCGGTAAAGCACCATGTTGCCAATCGCAGCAGGGGTGTCATTCAGTGGAATATCGAGGCTCCTACGGCGGCAGCGAAAGGGGGCGAAGGAGATCAAGCCTATCGGCGGATTTCGTTAGAAATTCGCCACCAGGTGGAAGAATTGATGGATGGGTTGCTCCAGGGCGCAGCAGCAGCATCGGATGCAAATGCTGCAACGGCCAGTGACGATTGTTCGTCTACCGTTGTCGAGGAGAGGATTCAGCAATGCAGTCTAAGCGTCAGAACATAAATGTAAAACGTTATCTATATTCTATTTATGATTATATGTATTATAATAGTAATGTTGAAAACGCGGTGCACAGAATTACAAAAATTGACTCGTAGAGTACCTTCTTATACAGACTATAGTACTAAATAGAGCCAGCAGCAGATGCGCATAATGCGTTTGCACTACTACTACTAGGTAGCTTGATACAATCATAATATTATGGAAGCATCATTTCCCCATTGCATGAAATGCATTAAGAATTTAATACAAAATTGATCAGACATTGCCCGTCACCAAGGCAGGATACGGTAGCCGAAATAAAACTACAGTAGTACCAGTGGTAGGAATGATGTTTGGATGTTGGATCCTTCCGGATGAATTGCTGATTCACTTCTTCAATAACCGATCAAGTACAGTAAATAGCATCATGATGTATGTACCGGTACCTGGTACCTGGTAGCCCGGTACTTGTATGGTCTTCTCACGGGAATTCTGCACAGGCAGCTTTCTGCTTTCTGCTTTCTGCTCCCGACTACTACTACGTAGAAAGCCAACGGTTTAATAAAATTTCACGACGAGTTGTAGTCTAATGAGTGGTAGTCTCTACCTGGTACTAGTAGTTGTAGTGTCCAGCTCGCTTCTTGTCGCCACTAGGTACAGTACAGTTCAGATTTGGACCAGTAGTCTAGTCTCTTTAGTAGTGGTGTTTACGAACACCCAGTAAAGAAAGATATCGAACCCTATTTGCAGAGTTGACGTGCAACCTGATTCGTCTTGTAGACGACCGACGACCCTACTACCATAGCTACTAATAGTAGACTACCGGTAGGGTCATTCACAAGGAAGTCATAAGCGTTGGTTGGACGGACAAGGCCAGACGTGAGCTAGTACAGCTTCTACTACGCGGAACTTTCTTCAGGATATTGGATACTGTGGTGCTCACTGATACTACTACTACTACTACTACTACTACTACTCGTTACTACTAGCTACTGGAGTAGCTAGCTAGTAGTAGAGTATTAGATACAGTAGGTATTATTATTATCCTCACCCAGATCAAAGCCTGCATATCCACCTTTCACCTTTAGCTCTGAACAGATAATTGGCATCATATAATAATACAATACCATTGTTAGTATTAATCGCTCTACAGGCATCTTCAATACAACCAAAGTTTAAATAATAAACGGTGCTTTGTTATTTCCCAAGCGAAGCAAGGTCTGATATTTTTAAAATTTCAAACACTGAACCAAGATGGCCGAAAAGTCGATCGATGATTTGGTCATGACGCCCCAGGAAGCCGCCAAGGTCTTGAAGGAGTTGGTCATGATGGGCAAAGTTAAAGTCCCAGATATCGAGATGGCCATGTCGGCTGTTCGTCGTCGTCGTATCGAGAAGAAGGAAGCCAAGAAAGAAGCTGGTTCTGGTGACGCTTCCAGTTTTGACGAAAGCCCAAATCCCAAGCGCGGTAAGGGACGTCAGAAGGTCCGCGCTGCTACCGTGGATGTCAATAAACAGTCGATGCATATTCCGTCTTACGACAAAAGCGAGGAAGACTCCAAGTTCCTTACCAAGGCACTTACCAGTGACTCTAACTTTCTGTTCAGCAGTCTTTCCGATGGTGAGTTGAAGCTCCTCATCAATGCCATGGCTCCGTGCAACGTACGAGCAGAGTCCGTCATCATCAAGCAGGGCGATATTGGGGACTATTTTTACGTCGTGCAAGAAGGTAAAGTCGACTTTCAAGTCGATGGAAATTCGGTAGGAAACTGTGGCCGCGGTGCGTCCTTTGGCGAACTCGCCCTTCTGTACGATTCACCCCGCGCTGCCACCTGTGTTGCCGATACCGACTGCAAGCTCTGGAAGGTCGACCAGCACACCTTCCGTTACATGCTGGCCAAGCAACAGGCCAACCAGAATACGCAGATTAACGAGATTCTTGTCAAGGTACCCTTCCTCTCCGAGTTGGAAGACCAAACTCTCACCAGGATCATCGATGCACTGTCGACGGTTCACTTCAACAAGGGCGAGTACATTTTCAAAAAGGGTGACATTGGTGACATGTTCTACATTCTAGAAAAGGGAACTGCCAAGGTACACGATATCGGATTCGGAGATACCAAGTTCGACGATATTGATATTGCCAGTGGCGCATACTTTGGAGAAAGAGCCCTCCTCACAGGAGAACCACGGGCGGCTCATGTTACAGCCACAAGCGACTGTGTCTGTCTGGCACTCAGTCGAGAGTCGTTCGAGGCCACGCTCGGTCCATTGCAGGATCTTATCGATCGTGCAATGACCAAGCGAGTGTTGGTACGATACCTACACGTTGCGAATTTTGCTGTGAACATGAAAAAAACGACTAACACAAACTTCCTCTCACCCTTCGCCCAATAGCTCTCCATACCTAGCTTCGGCAGCCAGTTTATCGAGTCACACGAATTGGACCGCTTCCTTGACCTCATGGAGGAGATCAGCTACAAGAAGGGAGAAATTATCATGGAGGAAGGAAAACCGACGCGGCCTTCCTTGCAGATTATCGTCAAGGGAAAGGCCACCATTGTTTCCGCAAAGGGAGAAATCAACAACCTTCTTAATGGTGGACACTTTGGCGAATCGACTCTGCAGATGAAACCAGGCGATCCTGGTCCAGCCACTATTACTGCCATCGAAGATACGAAGACCCTCATGCTTACCAAAAAGGCCATTGAGAGTGTCATCGGATCCACAATCCGATTGGGACAGGCCCGCTCACTCATCAACACCAGAGAATCCAAGTACCACGTCAAGTACCAAGACCTCAAAAAGATTCGCATCCTTGGTATCGGAACATTTGGAAAAGTTTGGTTGGCAGTCGAAAAAGGTTCCAACAAGGCCTTTGCCCTTAAACTCATGGACAAGAAACAGTGTATCGAATACAAACAACACGAGGGCGTCATTCGCGAAAAGAACATCCTCGCGAACATTGACCACCCCTTCTTGTTGAAAATGTACGGCTCCTATCAGGACGATGGCCATCTGATGATGCTTCTGGACCTCATTCAAGGAGGTGAACTCTTCTCTGTGCTCCACACCGATACACGAGATGGAGTATCGAATTCCGATGCTGTGTTTTACGCAGCTTGTGTTTTGGAAGGTCTGGGGCATTTGCATGAACGTAATATTGCCTACCGTGATTTGAAGCCAGAGAATGCCTTGATCGATTCCAATGGTTACTGTATTGTTGTGGATTACGGATTTGCTAAGGTTGTCACCAGTAAGACATTTACGCTCTGTGGTACTCCTGAGTACCTTGCTCCAGAAATCATTCTTTCCAAAGGACACAATAAGGGCGTCGACTATTGGGCATTTGGTATCTTGATCTATGAAATGCTAGTTGGTCAATCTCCCTTCTACTGCAATGACCAAATGCGATTGTTCAAGAAGATTGTGCAAGGAAAGTTTGCCTACCCATCATCTCGTCCCGTCAGCAAGGCTGCTGATGACCTCATCCAACGCTTGTTACAGAGACATCAGTCAAAGCGTCTTGGTAACTTGAAGGGCGGACATGTGGATGTCCAAAATCATCCTTGGTTCAGCGATATGGACTTACAAAAATTGTTAGCACGACAACTTAAAGCGCCTTGGAAGCCCCAAATCAAGGATGCTACAGATTCCAGTAACTTTGACGATTACAGCTCCATGGAGAAAGAAGATCCCGGTCGGAAGGTCAAGTTGAGCCCGAAAGAGCAAGCCGTCTTCAAGGAATTTGGGGACTACGTCTAAATAGCAGCAACGGTACCTGAAGTACAACGGCCTTAGTTGGCCTTGCAATTTATTTTTCCTGTAATCAAAGCAATGGACGGAATTGGATCCGTTCGATATGTTAAAATCTTCTGCCCCATCAACTGGACCAAATGAAATACCTTTTTGTTCTAAATAAATTCAATATTTTTTGTTGAAAGGGTTGAGTGCTTAGAACTAGGAGCTCGTGCCAAACAAAGGGAGACATGACCACATTTCATGTATACTTTGAGTATTGACGATAATTTTACTACTTCGAATCCACCAGCTTTGAGTTTCGCCGGAACGATCGCTTTGAATAGAGCTGGTCTGCGCCAGTCAGTAAGCCCAAAAGAAGATTATTTCTTGAAATTTGGCATGCTTTCAGAAATATGCGAATTGCGCTTGTACCCTTTCTTAATCCATTCCTCTACTGCCCCAGACAGTTACCTAATACAACTCCAGAAGCTACTTGCCGGATCAATGCCCGGAATACCGTGGACGAAGGGAGACAGCACTGAGTGGTTGAAACGCAGAAACGACCTCCGTGTTGTGAGCCTTGGTACAATGAGCAGTGCCCCTCGACATTGCCGAAGGTGAGGGCATTCTGCGAACATTGATTGCTCGCAATCGTCTACTTTATCGCTGACCTGCTATGAGCAAATGAATTCTTCATCGACCAACATTTTAATTATTCAAAGTTTAGTGGTTAACTATTACGCTGGAGTTATTAGAAAGACACTATCATCACTCCACAGCTATTGTAATAAATCCATAGGCACCTAGGCACTGCCGTCAAACATCTGGCTCAAAACTGGGCCAGTCCCGGGACCGGTAGACCCCGGAGTGGATGCTTGCGATGTTGTGTCCTCAGCAGCGGCAGTGTCACATCCAATGGCTTGTCCAATGCAATCCAGAATTCCGCTCAGTTCCACTTGCCCTCCGATCAAATCAACTCCACATCCCAACAGGTCAGGACTGATGAGAGCAGTAGCATCAGAGGCCACAGTATCGCTAATGCACGTGAAGAGGTCACTTGTTGAATCTTCTTCTTCCTGCTCCGGTTCTTTTACGTTTGAAGTGATAACGTGGAGTTAGTGGTTATGCAGAAGGCTCGATAATCTCAACTGCAATCCCTTTGCGACCAACTGTTTAGCCTTACCTTCGTCCCCCTGTTGGAGGTGCCTGACATTACCATTAAAGATCTGACCCAAAGTTGTCCTGGTGACAGGACCACTGTTACCAGTAGTCAAACCCACTGCTGATATGGCTGATGCTCCAGCAGTGTCACAACCAATGGATTGTCCAATACAGTCCAAAATACTAGTCAGATCCACTTCTCCTCCAATCAAATCAACTCCACAACCCAAAAGGTCAGGACTGATGAGAGCAGTCGCATCATTGGTCACAGTCTCACCAATGCATGTCAAGAGGCCAACAATGGGGTCATCCTCCTCCTCTCCTTTTCCCATTGTAGATGGGAGAAAATTGGTTTAGTGTGATAATTCAGCCAATAAGAAAGACAGCATTCCGTTGAATAGACAAAACCAGACTTACCCTGCTTATCGCCTCCCTTGTTGTCTTCCTTTTCTTCCTCTTGACCTCCCTTGTTGTCGTCCTTTTCTTGCTCGGGTTCGTCCTCTTCTTTTTCTTCTTCTTCCTGTGGTCCTTCTTCCTGTTGGGTTGTTTCCGGAATTAGAACCTCATCAATGGCATGAATAACCCCATTCGAGGCTATAATGTCGAACGTAATGATGTTGGCATTGTTGACCATGAACGATGGTCCCATTCCTTGTCTGGAAAGCATGGCATTGCCCGCATCTGCCGAGGCGTTCGAAAATATCAGACGGTTGGCTCCACTCACACCATTGAGAGTACCGACGCTGGCTCCATCGATCAGATCGGATTTGAAAACTTGTCCAGGAACAACGTGATAGTTCAGGACTGTCAACAACAAGTCGTCATCATCCTGAACCGCTTCGAGGGTGGTCTGGTCCAAGGCAGCAAATGCCGCGTCAGTAGGAGCAAATACAGTAAAGGGACCATCGCCGCTCAATGCTTCTGCAAGACCGGCATCCTCGAGAAGTCCCACAAGTGTCGCGAAACCCTCCGTATTGGAGGCCACATCAAAAACAGTATTCCCAGGTGTTTCATCTTCATTATTATCTTGATTTTTGTCTTGATTTTTATCTTCGTTCTTTTGCAGCTGGCGATATAGCTGTTTACCACGGATTCCCTTGGGACCCTTGTTGGCAGCAGCAGTAGTAGTAGTTGTTGTTGTTGCAGCAGCAGCAGCAGCAGCAGCAGTGCTAGCAACGGATTGGCTCTGTGCCAAGGAGGTTAGAAAGCCAAGCACAGCCACGAGCGCCAAAGTCAAGCTAAGGGTCTGTTGTTTCATCGTTACAGTAGTTTTGTATGTTTGAAAAAGTTTATACTCAGGAATAATAATAGCAATATGCGAAAGAGATCCTTGAGGTGGTGTTGGTGCGAGGGCTGGGGTGTGGGGCCAAATCTCGACCCAGTTTGACCACTGGACAAAAACCTGACAAAAAACAAAAATAACACGTCTTATTTAGTGCGTCTTTTCAAGAAGGCGCAAGATTTTTTTCCGCTTTTCGATCGTTCATTTTTTTGTCGGAGTTTTGCATGGATGATGATATAAAAAACCTGACTGCTTTTAATCCTGTAGAGTATCCAGGAACTCAAGAAAGATACCAGGTAAAGAAGTACCAGTAGCTACGAGTACTAGTAGCTAGTAGCGTACGACACGCACGCGGGCGTTATGTCACGCTTTCTATTGTCCGAATTGTTTAGAAACAAATTTTTTTTTTCATGTTAAAAATAGGGTGGGATCAAGGCTGATGTCACAGGTCAGGTCATGCTCATACAACTAACTACTGTACTGTACTTAGTGCTGGCTGATAGTGAACCAGGAGTGGTACCAGGTACCTGGTACTCTATCAAACTTTGCCTCCTTGCGGCTGCTTTTATTAATTTAGAATAATATCATTCGGAGTACCTGATAGTCTACTCCTAATTAGAATATTACTATTAATCAATACTCTAGACTAGACTAGTAGTAGACTTTTAGTAAAAGAATGTTCCGCATTCGGAGACGAAAAAGAGCCGTTAAGGATAGTAACGGTGTAGAAATAATATTAGTGAATGCTGTTGCGCGGAGAGGGCAAGGAAAAATAAATAATAATAATAATACCTACCAGTTACGCGTTGCAGGTGTAGATCTAGTCTACTACAGTACTAGCTAGCTACAACTAGAGTTGTGTCTTGTGTCGAAAGTGGTTTCGTCTATTATCCTTGACAAACAGCACTTTTGCGGACACCCATACGGAGCACAGAATGTCAAAACCATCAAATCCGCCGAGTCAAATCTTTTGAAAGAAAAAAAGGTTTTCGCAAGTAGCTACGTATTACAGCAAGCAGTTAGCTACTAGACACACTTTCATATTGTACAACATGAACTATTTATTACACGTGCAGTACAGTGATTGGTACTACATTCCGATTTGCGGAGGAAGAGAATCAGAAGAAACAACTTTAGTTGTACGGCTGCGCGTACTTGTCACCAGGTGGATCTTCTGGTATATACGCCGTGGCCTTGTTTTGCTTGAGACTGGCCAGGGCCGTCGATGCCATCAGATCCAAGTCCTGGTTAAAACGGTGAATATCCTGATTCGAAGATTTGGCATCATGTTGGTGACAATAGGATGGCCCCATGCGCAAGTTCTTCCATTTTCCAATGGTTGTTTTACCACACCAATATCCAATGTCTTCACTGAGCTTCTTGGCACTTCGCTTGGGATCACGGGCCAGAGAAGCTTCTAGGAGTCGCATAATTTGTGGTTGCTGCGCATCGTGCAACAATTCTTGTTCAACCCAATACTGTTGGTCTTGATGTGACAAGCGATCCCAGTCAGCTCGTGCTTGATCCATAAGTTCCTTCCTCGTATTACATCCATGAACCAAAGGAGACTGATTGACAACAGTGAAGGGGCTGGGTCGTCCGGAAAGTTGTGCTTTGTTTACCATTTGTTTATTTTTGCTTATATTAATGAGCTGTTGTACTCGAAAGGAGTAAAACATGGCCTTGGCTGTGAACCGTTTGCGTGCTGCCTCGCGGTTAGTAATGACACAGGTATGGCTATCCTTGTCCTTGCTGTTCCTGATAGCACAAGAAGATGAAGCCTGGCTTCGAACTTTGTTGTTTTTAGTACGCTGCTTCTTTCGTTTGGGAAGGCTTACTGCTGACGTGTCTGTTATTCCGTTGACAGTCGTTGTCATGTCACTATTTTTACGCTTCTCTTTTCGTTGTTGATAGGCCAGATAGCGATGATATGCCTCCCCGACACCCCAGCTCCAATTTAGATAGGCCAAACAATATGCATTGGGAATACCACTGGCGTGATTCATGCAATGCACCGTTCGAGTGTCTGCCGGAGAGAGTGCTCTGTACGCTTTCAACGATTCTACATCCTTCATGTAGCGTCCTTCCCAGAGTTCTCGGTCTTGGCGCTCGCCGGGGAAAATATCATCTTGACGCCATCCTTTGGGTCGATTCTGTTCGTATCCGGCTTTAAGAATCTCTTGGAGATCTCGACTATCTTTGTTTGCGACCGTTGACAAGCAATGATCAGTAACGGCTTTTGCGATGTTTTTCACAGTGCGATGACGTTTCGTCGAAGCTAGACGATCCTTCTTTAATTCGCGGTCATTGCTGATTGTTACAGTTTTAATGTTGGGAGTTGCTGTTTTCTTCTTCGTCGTTTTCGGAACTGCTTGAATGTACAACATGGCTTCTTCCATTCTATCAAAGACATTGTAGACCGCATCTTCTTCCTTGCCGCCTTCAACGTGGGGTTTTGCATTCTCCCAACTTGTAAAGATACAATTTTCCACACCATAACCACGACGAATGGCATAAAATTCTCCTCGCGTCGTTCCATGGAATGGGGATGTTCGTTTACTACTACCGATAGTGGAAAGACTCGACGGAGTGGACGCGCTGGTCGAGGGCGTGTTGTTGATTGTGTCATTGGAGCTTTGGTTGTGCACGAAAGGGGATTTGAACGAAGTTGCTTTTGAATCGACTTTGATGGTCGCACGACGACGTTGATGATGCTTGCTGTTGACGATAACGTTATTTTCTTTCTCCATCGAAATGTTGCGAGAGCTGACTTTGACGCTGTTGCTGCTTCCCATCGTTGTGAGGTCTTTCAGAGGCAGATCACCTGCCATGATGATCTTATTGTTTTTATTAGGAGGGGTTCTTTAAATTTACGTTGCTTTAAATTGGTTATTATTATTGTTAAACAATGCAGTGCCGTTGCTTTGTTGCAGTCTATGCTTGTTTTGTTCCTTATTGTTGTTGCAAAAAACGAAAATCTTGTTCAAAATACCCAAACGGCTAGACAGCAGTTAACCCTTATCCTTACAAACAACTATCAATTCCTGCCACTACCTACTACTAGTACTAGCTACTAGTAGAGCCCAGTCCTACTAGTAGTAGTCTAGTTCTCCTGCAGTTTTTCCAACGGCGAAAAAATGAAATCCCTAAGAATTTTACGGGAGCAAGCAACGGCCGAAATACATACATACTTCGAACTATTACGTACTCACTAGTAGTTAGCAGGACTCTTGGCTTACCGAGCATAGCTAGCTAACAAGATCTATTACAGGATATTTGATTACTTGCTGCTGTTGCTGCTGCACGCTCACCCGCCATCCCTCGAATCGGCAGGCAATATGACTGCACAAGACCTTTCCATGTCCATATTTATTTTACAATATATTTAATATAGAAAAAAATTATTCTGTAAACAGTGCAACAGGGATAACACAATTTTAATATATACCATTGTTCTGGGAGAGAATAAATATGTGGTCATTTTTTGTCTACAGTCCTTCATTACTTTTCTTCCTTGGGTGCAGTTTTATTTTGAAACATACTACCTGGTACTTAGTACCAGGTAAGAGTGAATAAATAATAATAATGTCACAGTTTTTTAATGATTTGGAGAGATAAGATTACAGGTCGACCTCCCCATTCTCAACATTGCTTCGTGTTGTATGGTACGGTACCTGGTACCTACCAGTAGCAGTGAATACTACCAGTACCTGGTACCAGTAACCAATAGCAGAACAGAAGCGTTTTGGAAAAAGTGACTAAAATAATGAGAATGTTGTCAACGAGCAATGACAAAGGGCACATGTCAACCTCGTGAGTGTCTGAATTTTAATCGTCAAATAATGACTTCTCTTTTCAGATGCCAAGAACGTTTCGTTAAATATAAATAAGGTTTGTTTGTACCTGTCACACGACACATACCTAGTTAATAATGGAACTACGAATAGGTCGGAACATGCTAGGGGTCAATGCAAATAAGTACTACTACCAGGGGTAGCTAGTACTATGGTACCTGGTAGTACTAGTATTATCTTGTTACCAGGTACGGAAGAAGTGGGACAGCATGACAGCATGTGATGAGGATTTTTCACGAGTTTCCTGTGGCGACTTCACTACTACCGTACTGTACCGGTAGTTGCTTTGGATAAACTTCCTATGAGATTAGCCATCAGCCTCAGTTGCCATGACACTAACACTGGCATACCAAGTATTTAGCTATTCACAATTCAAATAAATAACAACCTTGTTGATACAAGAGAATTACAGTAACCAATTTCTGGCCTACAGGATGCATAATGCATTCCTCGACCTCCCCAATCATGTCTAATACAAGCCGTCAAAAATTGGCTCGAAGCAACAGTCGTGACGATCCTTACTTACCATCAAATCCTCGCCGACTTCCCAAGCGAAATGGCATGGTAACAACTTTGACATCCATTAGCAACACGAACAGTTTAATGGTGATGAGGACCACTAGTATCACTAGCACAAGCACTAGCACTAGCACTAGCACTAGCAGTGCCACCAACAGCAGCAACAAGGACGATGTCACGACAAAGATATCAACAACAGCAAGCTCTCCTGAGAAAATTTCTCCCCGTTCATCCACCACCAATAACAAGTTGAACAGAAAGTGTCGACGCCATACAGCTCCTGCAGCAGCTGTAGCAGCAGGAGCAGCAGTGGCAAGTGCAACAACAAAGCTACTTTTGCCCAAGGTTCTGCAACAGCAAGACAGTATGACGCAACGCCAACGACGGTCTATGAAAATGATGTCACGAGCTCAACTTCTCAGCCGCACAGCTTCCAATTCAACGTTATCCACACAGTCTTTATCCAACAACTCGTCCTTCTCTAGTAACTGCAGCATCGGCAGCAGTGCATTGGACGATGTGTTTGCTGAAGCACCCATCAGCGAAGAGACTCGGCAATCTCGTTGGGGAGAATCTTCTACGGCTGCATCAAGTGCAGTAGTACTAGGAGCTACCTCTCTGCAGAATCATTCCACTCCTCCTTCTTCCTCCGCCTCTTCTTCGTTTAGGAATATTCCTTGTCTGGATGTGCCTTTGCGAGTAATTCCAAGACGTGTTGTGTCTCCGGCAAACTCGGGAACGTCTGTCGGTTCGACGACGAACAGGACACCGCGCAGGTCTTCCTTGCCGGAATTGTCTTCCAAGACAGGAACAGGACGAACGGCACCAACGTTTCAATCTTCTAGTGCTACCACATTGGCACGCATTGCCCGTGCCAATCCTATTACAACCAGTAACAAAAACCGTCAACAGCAACAGCACTACCACCAACAGCAACAATATAAAAAGAAACTATCGAGAAGCAGCACATACCCCCAACGACACCCTTCACCACCATCAGCTGCTACTGCTACTGCTACTGCTGTCAAGAGCTCCAATCAGATCTTGGCATTACTGGGAGAAAGTGATGAAGAAGAAGATCATATCTTTGTTCGACGCACTCAGTCCAATAAGGGATTGTCCGAAATGTTTTTACCTCGCGGTGAGTACGATGACGACGATGTCTACAGTGTTTATGATAAGAATGATGGCTATAACGAAGATGGAACAGAAGAAACGGCCATCATGTCTTCGTCGAGTACTACGGCGCGAAACAACGATGACGACGACATCACCACCACTACCACCACGACGAATGCTAGTCGTCGACGACGACACAGCGTTATCGGCACTGCACTGATGGACGGCAGCAGCAGTAATAGTACTGACAGAAGTAGCAGCAAAAACGACCGTTTGCGAAACATTTTGTTGGTAGGTGATCTCGTACGAGCTCTTGATGAGGAAGAAGATGATGCTAATCGGTGTGGACACATTTTTTGTTCGCGACGACAATTGCCTAATTACATGATGTACGCATCCGATGATGATTCCTAATAAAATAATACTGTAAAAAAAAATAAACAAACTTTTGAATTAATGCAGTCATGCAGTAATACTGTTGAACTCTATTACTCGGAGTACTTCACTAAAGAGAGCATTTGCTGCATGCTGTATGTAAATTTCTAAGAGAAGAAGACTACCAGGTAGTCTAGCATGCAGACTGCTGCTGATACAGTGCACGGTACACAAATTCAGATCTAGCCTGCGGCGGTCTTAAAATAGGGTTAATAGAGGATTGGCGGACTTTTCAGTAGTACCACTCCGTAGTAGTAGTCGAGTCTACTAGAGTAGCAGCAGGGAGGTAGTAGAGTAGTACTACCTGGTAGCTACTAGCTAGTAGTTGTAATCAACGTCGTACTGTATTGAAGTACTAATAGTAGCTAAGAATACTACTACTAGTAGTTGCTAGTAGTAGTTGCCAGTAGCTAGCTAGTAGTAGTACCAGGTAGTAGTAGGCGAGACTAGGCCCCCCCCCCCCCCC
>Ga0210025_1001021_pt1 | contig 32243 bp, 34 predicted proteins | sample CryGeyme20150102_FD_183989 | JGI IMG/M metagenome (GOLD analysis project Ga0210025, IMG submission 183989) | Groundwater microbial communities from Crystal Geyser aquifers in Utah, USA - Crystal Geyser metaG 2015-0102 (SPAdes) (version 2) | ecosystem: Environmental > Aquatic > Deep subsurface >... | reverse complement strand
TCAGCACAGATATGAACGCCATCTTGGCTTTCGGGTCTGGGTTGGAGATGAGTTGATTACCCAATCCCCCAATACAAAGGACTTCGATAAATTTGAAGCCCGCCCGGGTTTTTCAAACCAGGTTGTGAACGCCCATGAATGGCGCTTTTTTGTTTTTCTGGAACCAGTCAATAAAATCAAGATCGAGGTTTCCGAACGCTATGACATTCGCTATGAGCTGATTATTCAGTTGATGATTTCCCTGATTGTTCCTGCTTTGATGTTTCTTCCGGTTATATTGCTGATTATCTGGATCGGCGTGCGCAAGGTTCTTAAGCCGGTGGTGAAAATCTCTGCAGATGTTGATAAGCGTGGCAGCGATGATCTCTCCCCCATACAAAAAGAATCTATGCCGCAGGAAATTGCACCGCTGATTGCTGCGCTCAATCGGCTTTTTAAACGGCTGGAAGAGAGTTTCAAACGGGAACGTGAATTTACCGATCACGCCGCGCATGAGCTACGTACACCACTGGCTGCTATGAAAACCCAAACGCAGGTGTTGATGAAAAAGGCCAGAGATATACCTGAATGCGCGGATGGCCTAGAAAACCTGCAATCCTCTATTAACCGCGCCACGCATCTGGTAGAGCAATTACTCTCGCTCGCCCGGCTTCAGCATGAAGGGTTGCCGCAGGAGAAAGCCGATCTCTCTAATCTTTTGCAGAAATGTCTGGCGGATGTATCGAGCCGCGCAGCGCAGAAAAACATCAGCCTAAACGTTGAGATTGCAAATAGCTGCTTTGTCAGAGCGCATGCGGGCTCTGTCAGTATATTGTTGGGTAATCTTCTCAACAACGCTATCAAATATACGCCAGCAGGTGGAACGGTTTCTGTTTCTCTTTCGCAAGAAGGCATGATTGAAATCGCTGATACAGGTCCCGGTCTTAGCGATGACGATAAAGCCCGTGTCTTCAAGCGTTTCGTCCGCGCCGATAAATCCGGCCAGAGCGGCAGCGGCCTTGGTCTATCCATCGCGCAGTGGATTGCGAGTGCGCATAACATCACAATCAACCTTCTGGATAATGAGCCGAAAGGCCTGAAGGTTCACATGGAGTGGGGAGTCGTATCATGAACCGGCTTTTGCTTTGCGGCGCTGTTCTTGGCCTTGTTTCAGTCATTATGGGCGCACTGGGCGACCATGCCTTTGACCTGACGCCGGAAAAGGCTGAAAGTCTTGAAACTGCAATCCGCTATAATATGATTTATGCGGTTTTAATTGTGGCCTTGGCGCTGGCCCCGGCCGATAAAAAACTCCGTATCTCAGGTTATATTTTTACGCTTGGTACGGCGCTCTTCTCTTTAAGTATTTATGCCGCGCTTGCCATGGGTATTGAACAGTTGACGTATGTTACCCCTGTTGGCGGTATTACAATTATGACAGGATGGATTGCTCTTATTTGGTATAGAATAAAAATTCCAAAATAATCTTAAATACTCTGCCATATCCAATACAGAATAAGGCCAATCACGCCCCAAGTGAGCGCAAAGAAAAATGCGATACGGATGAATATACCAAGAGCGCCCAGGATACCGCCAACAATCACTGCCGGAATAATCGTCGAGGCGAACCGCGCCCATTTTGGCCATTCATCTGGAATAAAATCCTGAATATTGTAGCCGGTGAAGAGCCCAGCAGCGATAAAGACCCAGAAACTCCACACGCCGATCGCATGGAATTCATATTCCTCTTCATCCATAAAATCATTGCCAACGCGTCTATATGCCATGAGTTACACCTCCTCACGATCCGATAGAGGTTTTAGCTCAGACATATTGAGGACAATATTTTCCATGAAGGCATCAAGCCGTGCATTGGCTTCAGCTTCTCGCGGGGCTTTATTATCCTCTGGAATGGATGGGTGATGCATAAAAAACTCATGGCTAAACTTCAAGATCAGCTCTTGCATGAAGGCCAGATCACGCGCTGTTTTCTTGCGGTGCATCGCCAAAGACGCCGAAAACTGGTTATAGAGCTTTACAAGATCAGCATCACGGTCATTACGGTGTTCAGGAAACATCGCATAACGCAGCCCATCATTCACAATCGCAGAGACATTGGGATTATGAGAAACTTTCATCTGCTTTTCCAATGCTTCCCAGACTTCCGCATCAAAATAAACTGTCTTTTGTACCCGCTTGGTTTTGGCCATGCCTATAGCTCCATTTCATTATCATCATCACGCCCGCGTGAGGATTGCTGCCTGTCTTGCTGTTTTTGTTGTTCGGCCGCGCGCATTTCGAATAGCCCGCGCTCGATTTCGCTAAATTGAACCTTTTGCCCTTTTTCAAGATCGGGAGCTTTGTCAATCCGCGCCATTTGCAACTCTTTTCCGCGCATCGCAACCGCCCATTTTCCTGTCTCAAGCTCGGTATATCCAAGATAGGTATAAGCTTGATCGGATGAGACTTTATGATCGTTGAAGGTGAGATCGGCTTTTGTGGCCAGGAACTTACCCTCTTCATGGACTTCCATGACGCTGAGATCGCGCATTGCTGATTTTTTCATGGCAAATTCGCCGTTAGACTGGATCATCCCGAGCTTATGATCGACGAGCCATTGTTGGCGTTTTTGAAGCGCACCTTCTAAAGATTGATCGGTGATACTGCGATCTCCCTTGCTTCTCTTATAAAGCTCTTTATCAAGCCAGGTTTTCTTTTTCGCATCGACCATATCTTCCGGTGCATGGGATGAGAGAATATCAAGCTTTGGATAGAACCGCTTTTTCTCACGCGCATTGATTTTGGCTGAAATTTCCTTGCCTTTTTCAATGATATCATCAGGGATTTGATAGCGCCCCTGCCCTAATTCCGTAGCAGCCTCATTTTGCACAAGTGTCTCAATCCGCTTGATATGGGATTGTAAATAAGGCTCTCGAACATCTTCATCAATGTAAGATTGCTCTTTTGCGATATAGGCGCGGTGTTTCTCAATATCGTAAATGCCCTCATTCTGCCCTGCAATCAGCGCAATATTATGATCGGCCTTGCTGGTTGATTGATCAAAGGGGCGAACCCTTACCAAACCGCGCTTATTCACCTCATCATAATTAAAGGCTTCGCCAACTGGGACGTAATGTTTACCACCTGATAAGGATTCAATAACGATATATTTCTTATCTGTTAGCTCATCAGCTGGCCCTTTATCCAGAACGCGCCCTTCAATGACCTGCCCCTCACCGGCCTTTAGAGAATAGACTTCCAGATCATCCAAGCCCTCTACGCGCTCATAAAGCTTTTTAATCACATCATTACGCGTGGCAATACTGGCCAAAACTTCTCTATACCCTTCTTTCAATGTATAAACGCCCGGAGGATTTTCGACAGCCATGCCGCTTGAGGCCAGATAGCGCAAACGCCCTTTCAGGACAGATTCATAATGCGCCGATTTGCCGAAATTATTATCTTTGCGGACATCAACCACCTGATCTTCACCGACCTGCTTTTCAATAAAGCGGTCTAAAGAAGTGACCCGCAGCGCGTCCACTTCCTTTTCCAATCCTTTTTGAATGTCTTCGATTGAGCGCTCGCCCAATAACTCGGTTGCAATCTCCTGCGCGCGGGCGCGAATGCCAAAGGCGATATAATCGCGGGCCATCACCAGATCCTCACCGCGTGCATCTTTGCCCCGAATAATCACATGCGCATGAACATCATCAGTATCGTAATGAACAGCCGCCACCCATGAGAGTTTGGTCTTGAGATCCCCTTGGGCGCGCTTCATGACCTGACGAACATAGCCTCTAAAATCTTCGATCTCATCACCCCGTTCCGGCGAGATAATCATCCGAAAATGGTGACGGTCATTTTTGCATAACGCGAAGAAATCCTGACGCTCTAACCCCTCGTTTTTAGCATCAAACAGAACGGCTTTTTCACCGTCCTCCCCTGCCCTGTTTCGGCTGATGTAATGGATGTGATGATAGAGATTTTGGCCACCGGAATTTGCGCCCGATCCGACGCCTTTGGTCTTGTTCTTCACCGGATTGATTTTCACCACCACGCGCTGCGCCGATGCCAAACCTGCAAATGAATTGCCGCGCATTAGTCCCGATCTGCGTTTGATTTTTTTCGGTCCTGACTTTACTTCACCATGGCGATTGAGCTTTTTAAAGAACGCTTTTCTGGGGCTGTCTCTGGTCACGATCAATGGCCGGGAAACGCCATCGCTCCCCGTAAAATTCTCAGCACTGATCCGATCTAAAAACATTAATTCTTCTCTTCTAATCCACGCAAAAACGCAGTTTTACACCTCCCTACTATACAACTTATTTTAACTTAAAACAATACTTATAAACGTAAAAATTACACAATAATAACAATATGTTCATATAAATATAATTTATATCTTTTATCTTGTATAAATCTTATATCAACCAAACCCACCTCACTATCAGATTTAAAACACTGCCCTATCCGCTATCGCCTTATCCAGTCTCCAAGCTGTGCATTGCTGTAAATTCAAAGCACAAAAAACGCCCCCATCATTTCCGATAAGAGCGCAATTCGAACAAGAAAAAGCCCCTCTTTACGAGGGGCTAAATTGAGTTAGTTTTGGCGGGACCAGATCAAAATATACTGGTCGTCTTTTTAAACCAGATTGGCGTAAATCGGATTTGGAAATTCCGGCGCATCAATCTGAACGGAGATATATGGATTTTAATTATCGCTAATCTTATTCCATCCTGCCCCTGCTTCGAAGCTTCCAATTTTGGCTCTGAAATCAGGCTTGTTATCATTGGCTTCAGTATCACCGATGGGCTGTAATTTGAGGTGAAGATTTAAAGTCGCTGTTTTCAGTTTTCCTTCAAAACTTCCATTCTCTTGTTTTTTCATATTAGCTATAATTGACATTGTATTTTCCTTTTGTTGTTTATCACCAGAGCAACACCTTATTGCCCTTTTACGATGGCATAAAAATTCACTGGCCGGCTTCGACGCGTCACAGAATAAATTTGTCTCCGCGATGAATTTGAGAGAACGCGAAAAGGGGAAATTTATTCTTGAAGCATAGGCGAAGGCAGGTCAGTTAAATTGCCCAATCTTGAAAGGCATAAGACTGTTTAGTCGATAAATCTCTAAAAGGTAAATCGTCTTAGATTATAGAAAATTCAAAAGTAAGAATGATTGAAATACTAAATTGCCCAAAACTTCATCTTGAATAACAAAAAGCCACACTGAAATGATTATCAGCATGGCTTCCTGTCAAAAGCTTAAATTGAGAGGGCTAGGATTAAGCCGCGAGTTTCTTACCCTCATCTTCATCATGTTAAGGTTTTTCCTCTTTTATGTCAGGGTCAATGGCAGGAAACTGCATTGCTTCTGGTATCCAGAATGTCGCCTTCAATTCATCCGCGCTTGGGGCTTCAAGGGTAAGAACATTGGCAAAATGCTTTGCCATAGCTTCCACCAACTCCCCTTTCTTATAGCCCTGCCCGTTTCCGAACTTTAAAGAACATCCTGCTTCATTGATAATGGCGGAAAGCTGTTCCTTGTTACGGCGTTTCAAAAACGCTTCATCTGGTCGCCAGTTTTCGCGCATATCAACTTCCAAAGCCTGCGCCACATGATTGGACACACTGTCTTCATAAATATCGAGCGTATCAAGATAGGTTGTTCCAAACTCCAAGGCTTCCAATGTGAGGGCAATGTCTTCTAACTGTTCATCTGGTAAGGATTGAACCGCATAATAGGCTTCCTGCACATCATACTGGAATAGATATTTCACATCTTGCCATGTCGGGTTGTCCTCGTTTTTATCGAAATACCCCAAAAGAACCCCTGCTTTGGCATTAATAGCATCCAATGAGGGCGAATGCGTTGCCCCATCATCAAAATAGCGCAAGGCAGGGTGATCGGTGAAAGTGGCAAGCTTTTTGGCGACCAGAATCTCTTTGGCTTTTCTGGGGTTATTAATAATCGCATTTTGAATAGCTACGGCTTTGTGCATATTCATATAGCGCACCAATGGTTTGCCGTATGTTGCATTGGGTTTTGGTTTTAAAGCCACCACATTGGATTCATCAATTTCAGGCTTGATAAGTCCTTTATGGATTTCAACCTCACCATTGGGGCGAATATTGACGATAACACCGCCTGTTTTTTCATCGTCAGCCTTTTCATACTGCCATGATGAAAAATACCCCTCTTCCAGTTCAGCCCAATCATGGCTTTGTGAAAACTCGTCCACCAGTTTTTCAGCCGCTTGTCTTTGCAACTTTTCAAATTGCTCGACATCGTTGAAATATGTGGTTTTATCTTCTGCTAAAAGGTCGGAGGTATATTCGCCTGTGTAGAGGGACGTATCAAAGATTGCCAAAGCGACATTTGGCTTTTCATCCAAAATAGCGTCTTTAATATCCTCTGGGCTATTACACCACCCTCGCAAAACACGCTCTAAAATCGCATTTTGTTCATCATGCGATGCAAGAGCAAAACTTTCGGCTTGGGCAAGATTGATTTGTCCATCGATGAGGGCATGGGTGACATCTTCGCTTAATTCCAAAAGCATCAAGCGTCTGCGGATTGTGCTTGTGGTCAGCCCTGTCTGGCTTTCAATCACATCCAGTTTTTCACCGTCTTTGATAAGGGTTGCAAGCGCATGGGCTTCTTCCAATGGGCTAAGATTTTCACGTTGGACATTTTCAACTGTTGCCATGCGTAAAATATCGTCTTCGCTTAAACCTTCTTTGATTTCGACATTCACCAGAAAATCGGCGTCTATCTCGCCACGCTCCAAAAGCAGGTTCAGGGCGCGAAAGCGTCTTTCACCGCAAATAATGGTATGTTTTGCGCGTTTGGAAGTGGGCGCGGACACAATCAGGTTTTGAAGCAAGCCATCATTTTTAATTGATTGCGCCAGCCCTTCGATTGATTTTTCGTCAAAGCCTTTGCGGGGATTGTCCTTTGAGGTTTTGATTTGGCCAAGTTTAAGAATTTGAGTGCTCATAATATCAGCTCCTTTTTTGCTGTTTTTAAAGTGATGCGGGATTGCATCATCGAAGCCACTCCTCTCGAATGGCTTCTGTGATGCCATCGGCGCTTTAATATTCGCTTGGTAAAAACAGAGTTTTATTCTGAAAATAAAAGCGGATGGTCTTGAGCGGAAAATCGGTGAAGGGAATAGCCTCACGGTGAAGCTCGTTCTCATTGCCATCAGTGCAAATCAGCGTTGCCCCCTCGCCTTCATCATTGAGATTTAAATCCCAGACGCAGAACTCTTCCGCTTGAAGTTTGGACACACTGGCATGACAGGCCATGATTTTATCAATCAGCCAATAGGCTTCGGCTTTTTCAGCGACATATTGCGCCCCATCGGTATAGAGAAATTGACGAAACAGGCTATGGCGAAACCAAGTCTCGCTCCCTGTGAATTGAAGTAAATCCTCCTTGCGAAGTGATGCTTTTTTACTGGTGTTTGTTGTTTGGCTCATATTCATTCCTTTCTTTTTAAATATCGCCCCGAAACATACTTTTTTCGGGGCGAGCAGGAACGGCGAGCAAAAAGCGGCATGAGAGGTCAAACCCAAATCCTTCGAAGAAGGACGAAGGGCTAAAAATCGACAAAATTGCGGAAGGTTTGTGAAACGTCAGTTTCGTGAAAGCCGTCATTTTTTCTATTTTTTGGCTTTGGGATTTGACGGATCTTGCCAAGACAAAACAGAACTGACACAAGTTTCATTATTTGGCATCTCTTGACACTCAAAAACCCTGAAAGCCCTTACTATCCTTAGTCCTACAAAGTGTCAGAACGTCAGATGAACCATAAGTGACACTTTTGAGGTTCTCGCCAAGCAGGGAATACCATTTTTTATGCGCTTTAACGGCCCGAAGGGAAGTCTTGACGGATACAGCCAACAGAAATTTTTTAAAGGAGGATTGCTTAATATCTTAATATATTTTAAATTAAGCTATGTTTGTGCGTGATAATTTATCTGGAATTGAAAAACGTAGCCGCCTATTTAACTGGTTTATATTTCCAGGAAAAGCATTGCTGTGGATTTTCTATATGTTTCCAAGTGGGGGATATGCAAATACACGACAAAGCTCCAGATGGGCGCGGAGTCCTCTGGTTACTGCCATTATCTCATCTTTATTTTGGATCGTTCTTTTTTGTTTGATCGTAAATACGGCAGTAGAAAGATTGAATTAAATGGCAAAAAGAAATGACGGTGGTATCAGCGGTTTATTTATAACTTTGGGCATATATGTTTTACCCACATTATTAGCCATTATTTACTTTAGCTCTATCCTTTACGTTGTCTTCTTAATTCTACCCTTCTTGTATTATTTGACATTTGGCTCATCTAAATTAAGAAAAAACCAGCAAACTTATGCTGATAATTATGAATTGGCATTAGTCAATTTTACGTTATTAAACCGTCTAAAACAGCAATATAGTGATTTAAGAGTTAAAAATGATGGTTCTTACGATGAACGTTCCAATGCAGGCAAACAAGCCAACAGTAAAGTTCGGGAGGTGGAACGCAATTTAAGTGGGAATATTCAAGTTCTTAACAAGATTTTAGGGACTTATAAAAATGCCACTTTCCTCAAGGCTGCAATATGGTCTTATCTTATCGCCATTTTAGGTTTGGCATTTTTTCAGATTAATGAAATGTATGCGCCAACAATAGCAGTAATATTCTCGCTTTTTATAGCTTTTGCAGCCAGATCAGTTGTTGCAATCGAGACCAGAAACGGTGAACTTACTCCTAAAAAATTACCACAAATTAATAAAAAGCCATTTTCATTATTGCTGGTAGTTATTCTCATTATGAACGCCTTTACTTTCATTGTATTTGTAGATGAAAATAATGAAGTAAAAAGTTCATTTTATACTGAGACCGAAACAGCAAACATATCTCAAGAACCGGATATTAAGCAAAATAAGAAAAATGTCACAATTATTCCATTAAACCCAAAAAGTGGCTTTGTTTCCAAAGATGTTGAGGCATTACATGCTCCAGAAAATCCCGCAAGAACTTCAAAAATTACCAATGGCTCTGAGGTTACAATAACTGGGGAAGTAAAGGACTTAGACCTTTATGAAGTCGATCACAGTAGTGTGAATCACAAGCTATATATCCCTAAATCATCAATAGCAATCTTTGCTAAATAATGAAGATTAACGTAGCGACAGCAATTTATCCAGAAAACAAGCGCAATGGCATAATGATCTGCGGATATAATTGGGGAGGGTCACCTGATGATCAACAAATTCAAGAAGAACTATCGTTTTTTCTAATAAAAAAGCAAACAACTACCCTTATAGAAACAGAATATTAGAATGGTTTCGCTTATGGGGACATCCACTGAATACATCTAAGTCCGGCATTTTTGAACAATCGATCATTCAAACAAACTGGTGCCCCTCACAGAGCATTAATATGAACAACACAGAGTTCAGTGAATATTTAAAGCACATAGATAATTTTGTTTTTCACGTGAATTATTTTAAGCCTAAAATAATTTTGTTTATGGGTATAAAACTTTTAGACGCGCTCAACGATAAAGATTGTATACCTTATATTAGGCCAGTTCTGGGCTATGAAAGCCCAGTAAACTACCAAATAAAAGATACTATCATAGATGGCAAAACACTGAGAAAATTCAGAGTTGGTTTTCAAAAATTTGAGGCATGTGATGTTATTGCTTTACCACATCCTTCAGGCAGCAAACGATTGCACTACGAATATATCAAAGCATTTAAAGACCAAATTTCTACCATATTAGAAAATTATAAAACAAAATATTTATAATAAACAGCCATACTGCCTTTGAAGGCTTTCAAGGCCTGCGTTAAGGATTGTCACCCGAAGGGCCGAAACGCTTTTTTTAAAGTGGTTCGGGGAGCCTAGGCGAGTAAAGCCTGACCCGTTTTTTATAACGGGGAACGCCCCAATAAAATTAACCTTCATATTAATTCTTAAGCTCTTTTATTAACCTATAGGTTAATCACTCTCCTGCATTTTTGAGCAGATCAATTTAATATTTGCTGCACTCACCCCATATTGACTAGCAAGCTCTTCCCAATGAGATAAAGCCTCAAGTGTTTGATCAATAATTTCTTCAGCGCGCGCGCTATCTATTTGAGCCTCTTTAGCAAGCGCGCGTAAATGGCTTAGACTAGGATCTCGTCCCTCCCCCATTACCATTGTACTTTGCTCCCCGCGCGGGCCAGAAGAAAAAGTCAGATCATAAGCGGGTGATAATTTCCATTCGCCTATCTCATCCATTAAAAAGCTAAAGTTTTTAGAATGATCATCACGGTTATGAGCCAGTATATTAAACACGGCCAATTGGTAGAGTTTTTCAACTTCACGAACATCACGGGTCAAACTTAAGGTTAGCGCGGCTAGATCTTCATAATCAAGGGATGGCGTTCTGTAATCAGAATGTAATAAACCGCAGGCCGTATGCATATGAAGTCTTTTTGAACCCTGACGATCAAAACGCTTAATGGCAAAATAACCGGCGCCTGTTTGCGCTTTAAACAAATGCGCGCGCGGCATATTAATACCGGCCTGTTTTGCCATTAAGGCATAAACATATTCAATGGCGCCGGCATCAGCGCCATCTTCTGAATTAGCAAATTTCACCATCCACGGCTGATAACCATCAGGAATATTTGATGCGCCATGCACAATTTGAGAAAAATCTTCATTAACCCCAATCAATGCTTTGGGGCGCGCGCCGCCAGATGATCCATTGAGGGCTATCAGCTCGGCAAGAACATCTGTCGCCTCCCCTTCCAATACATCCCTAGATTGGCGCGCCAAAACATCAAGATTGATCTGCTCACTATTGTTATTCTCGCTGTGATCTGGCTCATAGACAAGCGCGCCTAAAGCACTCATGCCAACATGCGCCAATCTATCAAGCGGCGTAATATCGGAAGGCAAAATATTTTTAGAACGCGCAAAGCGATCAAAAAGTAATCTGCCCCAGCCATCAGGAAGGCTGTCATTAAAAACCCCAGGCAAGCCCTCAAATAGATGATAATCAAAGCTGCTTACACCTGATTGAAGCGGCAAGCGTAGCGGTGATATGGCAGGGCCGCTGTCAATAAACGAGGCATCATATTCAAAATAGATTTTACGTTTGCGAAGGGCTAAACGACCAACAGCAATGGTTTTTTCTCCAAAATTAAGCCCGACCTTGATTTCTTTAACTCCCTCGATGTCCTTCATGTCCGGCTTCCTCTTTGTCTTAATGGTTTAGTATCATCTTCAAGAACCTCATCAATCGAAGAGAAGCTTTGATGTTCGACGGTTAAGGCATCGAGCATTTTCTCAAGGCCGCCCACCACCATTAAAATTTTTAAATAAGATTCGATAGAAATGACCCCTTTTTGCTCAAATTTGCGTAAAGTGGGCAACGGAACGCCTGAACGCTTCGATAAACCTTCTTGCGTTAAATCCATGTTCAATCGTCTTTGACGGACATTTTCAGCCAGTTTGTTCTGCGCTTTAGAAGGTGTTATAAATAATACCATTATATTATATAATCCATTTTATGTTTTATTAGTAATATTATAGTATTATTTAATGATTTTATCAATGCAAATTTAGATCAAACAAAGATTACCGTGCATAGACTTGGCACACTTCGTCAATACGGGTTGTATAGCAAGGAGATTGTCGTTCAGAGCGTTGTTTCCATTTTTTATTCGTGCCCATTCCTGCCATTTGTAATGTATTACGCCCATGTTTCTGGTTAATGCTATCAAGGGCTTTCATCAAAGCAGGACTATGGGGAAGATCTTGGCTGAATAAATCTTGTGGTTTTTCGCTCTCTGGCAATAAATCTTCCAAGATAATGCCGCATTTACCAAATTCTATTCCAGCCTTAAAAACCAGATCGGTAAGACGCATAGCCTCAATTATGATTTGACGTGTATCATTGGTATAGGGACGCAATGAGCCGCGCTCAACACCATAAAATTGAGGGGTTTTGCGATATTTATTTGTATGCATAAAGACGCGAATATTGCCAGCGATCACACCATGAGTTCTTAATTTTTCTGCGCCTCTAGCCGCATGCGTTGAAATCGCCTGTTTCATTTCATCTAGCGATGTCACAGGCTTGCCAAAGGATCGGGTCACGGCAGTGCCTTTACGCACTGGCGGTATTTCTTCAAGCGGAATACAGCAAATACCGCGCAGCTCTAAAATAGTACGCTCTGCAATGACGCTTCCATATTGTCTGGCTTGGCGCGCAGGCATATCACGCAAATGACCTGCCGTATAAATGCCCATAGCGTTGAGTTTTGCGGCACTCGCGCGGCCTATGCCCCAAACATCCTCAATCGGAAACTTATCCAAAATACGGGCTCTAGCCCCCTCCTCCATTAAAGAAAATACACTCTCACACTCTGGCGTTTGTTTGGCGAGATGATTGGCAATTTTTGCAAGGGTTTTAGTCGGGCCTATACCAACACCTGTTGGAATCCCCGTCCATTTCAAAACAGCCTCGCGCATATTTTTTGCATGCTTTATAACGCCGATACTTTGAAATTTTTCCAATTTTGTAAAAAGCTCATCGATAGAATATACCTCACATTCAGGCGCAAATTCGCGCACTACGTCCTGAACGCGCTGTGACATATCACCGTAAAGCGTATAATTTGAGGAGAACATCAGGGTTTGACGCATTTTAGCATCATTGCGGATCATAAATTCAGGCGTGCCCATTTTAATACCAAGGGCTTTGGCTTCTGGCGTTCTCGCAATCGCGCAGCCATCATTATTGGATAAAACAACTACGGGTTTATTATTCAAATGCGGCTGAAACACACGCTCGCACGAGCAATAAAAAGAATTACAATCAATCAACGCGAAAATATGTTCAGACACATTTCCTCACAACGCCAACAACAACGCCCCAAATTTCTGGCGGATTATCCTCATCTAGCTGAATAGGTTTGTATTTGCGCGGATTGGTAGAGATTAAAAAATACTGGCCTGCTCGCTTTTCAAATCTCTTCAGGGTCATTTCACCGTTCAATACAGCAACAACGATATGACCCGATTTTGTTTCTACGCTTTTATCAATAACAACGTAATCCCCTGTAAATATCCCCGCCCCTTCCATGCTATCCCCTGAGACTTGCATTACAAATGTTGCGGATGGCCTTGAAACCAGATGTGCCACCAAGTCGATATGATCTTCAAGATGATCATCGGCAGGGCTTGGAAAGCCACAAGGCACCACAAAAGAATGGAGCGGTAAAATCTGATGATTTTCTATTAGTTGGAGCATTTTTTACCCATACTGTAAAAAACAGAACATTACAAGAACAAACAAGACAAAAAGGTTGCTCATTTAATCTTTCAGATTTATGTCTTGATAAAATCACAAATATTATGTTAATTAATATCAGTTTTAATGTGTAAATAGGTAACAATATTGGCCATCCCAAATCCTGAATATAAGCCAGATTGGCAAGAAGTTCATGACTTTCATAACGCGGAAAGAAAACGTATAGACGTTGAAAGAGAGGCTCTTCAAGAAAAAGAGAATGAACTGTTTCAAGCAGGTGTTTCTTATCAATCCGATGAAAGGAAAGCCTTAACGCGTGATTCCCAAGCGCTTCAAGAAGAATGGGACACCCATCATCGAGAATGCCTAAGATGTTTAGATAGATATCAGCATGAAACGGTTCAAGATGCGGCCATCTGGTTATTTGATCGTTTTGATCCAAGCATGGGAACTATTGGCGCTTAAACCATTCACCAGATTGATTTTAAGCAATTTCAAACAATTGATGAAGTACATGCGGCTTGGGTTCAGGCCAATGATGTTTCACAGCAAATGGAAGCGGATCAGCGCAACGCCCTTGATATAGGACAGCCAGATGGCTCTGATATCTTTACTGAAACTGGTGACAATCAAATCTCAAGTTCGTGGCAAGTTTTTGATGCATCAACCATGGGATATAATCCTGGGCTGACCAATAATTGGCATTCTCATTCCCTTGTAACGGTAGATCAAAGAGAAGGAGAATATCATATCTGCTTTATGCATGACCCTGATACCCATCGCGGCGGCGGATCTTCGATGAATTTTATTGAAGACTTAGGCACAACGATGTATCGCCGTGCCCTCGCCTTACATGAATCAGATAAAAAATCATCCCACCCCTCCAATGATGGTGGCTTTTCAATGAAAGGCCTGCTTTCTTCGGTGATGATACGCCGCGCCCAGAACAATTTCATTTTTATATCCATGTGCGTCCGCAGCACACGATGCAAGGAACATTTTGTCGGGTGGATATGGAAGTGGGTAGAAATGATTTTTATGATCCTGATTTCAAACATTTTGATGTTATTCCAGAGATTATCCAACAAGCTTACTATGAAACGGCGATGCCCACGTTCACGCCAAAAAGATGTATTAAGGCTTGATAGCGTTAAATAACCCTCTTACAAGGCACAAGATCGAGAATATTCTTTCTGAGAATGAACGATATATCCTGAATTTTGGCGTTTGGCGCGTGGAAATTTTTGAAATAAAGCTCCCTGCCCTTGTTATCGCGGCACATAAACATCACATGGCCGTCTTTCAGGTTTTTAAAATCCCAGTATTGAACAGATGTCGCACTCAAAGCCCCCTCTTCTTTTTGAAGCGCAAAAATATGTTCCACAAAGCCTAATCTTTCATCCTTATAGATCGCAGCGCGCACGTCATCGGTATAAAAATAGCCGTTATGAAGGCGATGCGGATAGAGTGATTTTGTTTTTAACGGCAAAAAACGAGGTTGAATAGCGTAATGTTGTAAATTCATTGGATTATCCTTTTTTAGATTGAAGTTGGTTGTTGGAATTGCTGGCTTCACTTGGTAAGTCGCGCTTTAAGTGACCCATAACGGATTTATGAAGTTTCAAATCGCCAGTTTTGGCGCGGTTCACCATCGCATTGAAGTAAGCGCCCGGCTTTCTAACGCGGTTTTCTTCGCGTAAATTCGCCTGATCGGTTAAAATCACACACACAGCGGCGCCTATTCGGCCCAAAGTTAGGCACGCATGACCCCAGGAATTTTGAGAAATCCCGAGCGTTTTGATCAAACCGTAAGACGCTTCGATAAAGTCATTGGCGTTCATTGGCCGTGGCGCCATTGGCAACTGGGACTTCAAGCGATCACTCGAAATATTGAGAAGTTGTTTTAACGTCACATGCTGAAGACCTGTTGAAAGAATGGTAGACTGTTCTTCTGATGATTCCTGTTTCTTCTCTTCTTTTTTGCTCCCCTTTCCTTCTTCACTGGCCTTACTTTGAGGCTCTGAAGGATCGGCTACTCCTTCTTGAAGGAAATTGGATGAAGTCCTACTAGTACTTAATTTATTAAGTTGTTTTTTATTTGTATATTTGTAGTGAGCGTCATTTGACTCGTCCTTGGATGAATCTTTATTCAACAATTGATCATTATTAACGTCTCTAGAAGCCTTCTGATCGTACTCGGCAACTTTATCGCTCAGAACTGCATAAAGTTGTTTATGCTTATCAAGAAGCTCTCTAAGAGCCATTAAATCCATATAGGTGCGGATAGGAACGGCAATATGCTCGTAACGGGCAGTAAAATCGATCAGACCAGCCTCTTCTAGAACAAATCCGGCATCAGACTCCCCTTCTCCCATTTCAGCCTCGAGCAAAATACTGCGAATTTGGCGGCGGTAGTAAGAAATTTGGCGCTTGGTCTCCATCCATGCTTTATCATAGAGCTGCTTTTCTTGCAGTTTGCTCTCTAATTCATTCTTGAGGAAAGCCAGAGGCGTTAATTCCACGCCATAGGCAAACAAGATATGGCCTGTTTCGTCGCATCTTTTACCAAAGCGTCTGTGATTGCCACTATCATGCCATGTGAGAGCCCCTATTTCGAAAAGCTGGTTTTCTAAGATTTGGATCTGGCGTTCAGAGACTCCCATATCAAGAGCGGTTTTAGCCAAAGACTGATAAACAATCGGACGGCTCCCCTCTTCCCAGTCAATGTCACGCGTGAAGCTCATATAGTAGTCGAGCAGCGTAATCATGCGCGGTGAAAAACCGGCCGCCTTCCCTACGCGCTTCACCAGAAGAAGTAGATCGTAGCGATTGGCATTTTTATCCAATCCGTCAAACTCTTCACATTGATCTTGTGAATGTCTTAATTTGGGAGAAGCAATGCGCCCTCCCCCGGGTATGTTTATTTTTTGGGAAATATCAACTTGCATGATTATAATCGCGAAGTCTCGCAAATCACTCTGGATAAGGCCGCAAAAAGGGTTTGCGGAAGTCAGTTAAGACTTGCAACCCAATTCGAATAGCGATACCATCTAAATAGATTTGAGAGGAAAGTTCGCTTTCGATTTTTTGAAAACCGCCGCGCCAACGGCGGTTTTTCCTTATCTAAGAAATCTTATAAGACTATTGATGCGCTCCTTTCGAGATAGGTGTGGTTAAGTGTGGAAATTTGATTCCTCAAGAAAGGGAATCGGAATAGTTTTAACTTATCAGATGGACGTTACTTTCGCAACCTACACTTTTGACACTTAAAAAACGTCAAGGTGTATCCCTGAACAAATAATAACACTATGTAGCAAGGGTTTAACTATTTCGTAACGTAACTTACGTTTACGTTTCTGACATTAATGTACATTGTTAGAACGTATAATTACGTCATAAACTGTAAAGTTACGTCACTTTTGACGTTTTTGACGTTAATTTACAAGGTGACAGATTGGACGTTATTTGCTATTTATTAAGATGTCAGAGATGTTTAAATTAGTAAGGAGTGTCAAATGTCACAAGTCAGCATAACAGAAGCAGCCAAGATGGCCGGTGTCAGTCGCGCCACAATCTATAATGACATCGATTCTGGTACATTGTCTTTTGAAACTGGGCCTAAAGAAAAGAAAATGATTAATGTGTCTGAGCTTCAAAGAGTCTATAAAACACTTAAATCTCCTGAAGATTCAGACAATTCTAAAGATGTAGAAAAACGTCAAGAACGTCAAATTGAGCAATCTAACGGGGCAGGGGGTCAGATTGCCGTCCTCCAAGAACGTCTTGAAGCTGAGAAGAAACGCTGTGAACATTTGGAAGAGTTGCTCAAAAAAGAGCAAGAAGAGCGAAAACGCGAGCGAGAAACAGCAAAACAATTTGAAGAATATATGAAGGAACAGCTCGCCAATCAGGGAGATCATATTAAAAATTTCACCAGGTTGCTCGAAGATCAGCGCGGCACAAAATCTAATGATGATCAAGATGAGCTAAAACAAACGGTGCTAGATCTGAAAAAAGAGATCCAAGAGCAAAAAGAAGAGGCCCGCAAAAAAGAAGAAGCCCGCCGTCAGGCCATCAAAAAACGCCAAGAAGAATTGGAAAAGAAAAAAGCCGAAGAAGAAGAGGCAGAAAAGAATAAGCCTTTCTTCAAAAAATTATTTGGTTAAAGCAGAGTAGGGTAGGGGACTTACTTTCTCCGCTTATAAATCCAGGGAAATTCAAAATCCATTGACCAGAGACCGCGACGTTCATTCTTCGCGGTTTTTTGTTCAGCAGAATAAGCACCGTGGCTATAGCGCGTATAATCAAAAGCAAAACCAGAACTGACCATCAAGCGCCCAATATCTTCACCATGCACTGAGCAGCGCGCCACCATGCGCTTGTAGCGATCTGTATTGACGCGCTCACAGCTGACGGCTTCACCCTCCATAAGGTTTTCAAGCCTCTGGCGCGCATATTTACCGCAAGGAACGCTTTTTTCATCCTGAAAGCAATATTGATGGTATTCGGGTGCATCAATGCCCCAGAGGCGTATTTCCTGTCCATTCAGCACGAAACTATCACCATCCCGGACAAATAAATCGCCGGCGAGGGCAGGGGACGCTATCAGACTTAAGGAAGCCATTATCAAGAAAGCTTTCATTATCACAATATTTCGTATTTTTGAAAATAAATCCATGCCAAATATTAAAAAGGGGGCGGCTATGCCGCCGCCTTTGTTTCTATGGTGCTGTAGAGATAATCAACCGCTTTTTGAGCATGAGAGGCAGCTGAAAAGATAAATTTCTTATCATCCGCCAGGGCTTTGAGCCAGCAAGCTATATATTTAGCGTGATCGGCGCGGGGGAGAGGGGTTACGCCCGTCATTGCACAAGTCATGGCTGCGCCAAGTTCAGCCACCAATTCCTCAAAGGCATAATCACGTTTGGAGAATTTTTCGAGAGCAAAGCGGTCGAGGCGATGTTTTGCGCCTGTCCGGTGGGTCAATTCATGAAATAGCGTGCTGTAATAATTCTCAGTGGCCGTTGAATCTACCGTATCTATAAAACGCTCTGCAGGGGGCATATTGATATAATCGCCTGTAGGGGCGTAAAAGGCTCTGATTTCATTTTCACGTATATCGGCGCCGGTTGCGCAAACAAGAGCATCAGCGGTGGCCATTTCATCGATTTGTGAGGGAATAAAGTCATTATCAATGCTAAAGCCTTCAACCTGATCGGCATTAAAGACGCTTGACCATCTGGCAAACATTCTTAAGGATTGTTCTTCATTATCTTGGCTCGGCTCTTGCTCAATCATCTTCCAAAAGACAATTTGCGTCGATTTTTCGCCTTTTCGAACCTGCGCACCGCATTCCTGCCATTGCTTGTAAGTCGCCCAATTACCTGATTGATAGCCCTCGCTTAACTGATAAACCCAGAGAAGAGGGACATTCACGCCTTTATACTTCTTGCTAGTGAAAGCGTTTTCTGGGATTTGGGATACACCATGCCACGGCAATTCAAATTTGCCATCTAAGCCTTTTTCCAAAGCTTCTATGATACGATTGGTCACATCTTGATAAATATCGATTTTAGTCATTTTAATCCTCTTAAATTGGAGTAGGGTTACGTTATGCAACCTCGTCTCCGGCGAGGATCGGGTAGCAACGATCAAGTGATGAAGGTTTCTATCAAAACCCCTGTCGCAAAAATCGGCGAAATATTCTTGGCTTTTTTAAAGCCGTTTTTAAAAAATACGGCGACTAAAAGCAGGAATATCTTCGCTCTATTTTTGAGATTCAGCGCTTGAACGGCGCGAGGCGGACTGCCTTAGCTCTTACAATCTTTGAGACTAGAAAACCAATTAACTACCTGATATAAAATAATTTAAATATTAAACTATCCGTATTGTATTTATAAAATATTTCTAATTTAATGTTTTACTTTAACTAAAAGTGGTGCGTAGGGCAGGGGCTTAAAACCATCAGAACATCAAAAAGCCCGAAAAGATTTCCTTTCGAGCTTTTTGACTAGGAGAGGGGATACTCCCAAATTTTTATAATTGTTATGCGCGCATTCTAAGCTTTTCTATATCTACATCTTCTTGTTCTTCATCCTCAGATGCAAATTTGTTAATTTCGCGCGCCATATGAAATACTGATCTCTTCAGTTCAAGAGTTGGCAATTCGGCTATTTCAGAAGCTATATTTAAAACCGCCTTGCTATAACCCGATCCCGTAATTTCGGTATCTGTTCCGTAAAAATACTCTATTCCAACTTCGAAAATTTGAGCGCATAGCGCTAATCTCATGGGAGAGATTCTACAGGCTCCACTCTCATATTTTTGAACTTGTTGATATCGAACCCCAATATGCGCCCCAAGCTGTTCTAAAGACATCTTGTGCTGCTGACGGACTTGCATCAGCCTAAATCCGAGCTCTTTGTTAAATTCTTCTTCTGATATATTCGCCATTTTCCTCGGTTCCCCAACCTAATTGATACTTATGCCGCGATTTTCATCTTTGTTGGCTGTGTATACTTATCGTAACGATAAGTCGCCGGGATCTCACAAATCTTCATCGCTTTGGTGTAAGATTTGTAAAAACCATGCTGGATTACCCAGTAAAATTTAAAAATCGTATTTAATTCATTTTGAAGACGTTTGATTTCAAGGCTTTCAATATTCTCTCCAAAGCCCTTGGAACGCTCTATTTTAAGCTTTTTGATGATTTCTTGGGCTTCGCCTCTAAAAATCTCTAACGCCTCTGATAGTGCCTTTACGGCCATAAATTCGGGTTTATTGTCCTGATCTTCTGTTTTTTTGATCTGGTCAATGATTTCTTGAGCTAAAGCTGGCCCATAGCGAACCTCTAGCTCTTGCTGAAGATCTTCTAAGCTGACCTTCTGTTTTTTCGTTAAAGTGTTACTCATTTTTTACCCCACCTTTATTAACATAATTAACTGAATGAAGCTTTTTTACGCGTAAAAAGTTAATGATCAGTTAAAAAATACAAAAAAATAGAATTTAATTCCTTGTAATGTAGAATTTTATTATATAAATTCAAAAAATGATTACTCGATATCAAATTACTGCCGCACGCGCTTTACTAGAATGGACACAAGATGATCTGGCTAATGCCTCGGGTGTTAGCAAGGATATGATCTCAAAGATAGAAGGAGGCAAGTCAGCTGGAAGTCTTAAATCTATCCAATCTATCGAAGATGGTCTCACTGTCGCCGGCATAGAATTTGGAGAAAATGATAGTGTTAAACGCTCTGCTTCTCAAATTCGTGTCTTAAAAGGACAAAAGGGATTTTTGGATTTTTATGAGGATGTTTTTGAAGAAGTCCAAAAGACAGGGGCTACATCTGTTAGCGTTAGTAATGTTGATGAGCGCAAATTTGTTCAATGGCAATGCGAGCAACTAAAAGAACACTCAGAACGCATGAGAGCCCTTGGAACAAAATATAAAATTCTTATTCAGCATGGTGATACTTATTTCCCAGCATCAAACTATGCAGAATATCGTTGGATGCCAGAGGGCACATTTTATTCTGTTCCATTTTATATCTATGGGAAAAAGGTAGCCATGCTCATTTTTGATGAACATGAGCCTCGAATATATGTCTTAAGTGAGCCCGAACTCACTAATTTGTATAAAGCGCAATTTGAATCTCTATGGAAGCAGTCCTCTGAGCCAGAGGTTAAATAATGTTGGATGCTGCTATAAAAATATCCGATTTAGATGAAACTAATCTAAGGTTTTTAGATGATACGATAAGTTTTTGGTCAGGTCGTGAGACAGGACACTTAAACGCATATGCGTTTAATGAGCCTAATTCTTTTATTCCCGATGATCCTGTTAGGGGCGGGGAACACTGGTCAAATATGATTTTGCGTAATTTGGCCTATTACCTTATTACTAGAGAAGCTGAGGCGGTTACGTTGCTTGCTTCGAAAATTGGCGCTTACTTGCCCGAAGGACTTGCTTCAGGAGATTTAGGCCCTGGTGAAGATAAAGCGCAGAGAAACAAAACACTCCCTTTAAATAGATCTTTACGCAATAGCACTGCTTTTGCTGCGATTGATGTAAATAACGTTTTTGCTAAAACAGCCGCAGCTCTTGTTGAAAGAGAGACTGGAACAGCCTCTAAAGCGGTCGTAGGTGATTTTTTATCTGAAAACCTAAATATATTTCCAGATCAGCGCGCAGTATTTACCCTATTCGGTGGCCTGCTATGCAATTTTGGCAGAGATATTAAGAAAAAAGCTGAAGATGTTTTAAAAGAAACATTCAATGGCTTGGCTCAAAATATGAAGCCTGGTGATTATTTAGTTATTACTCAAGATACGAATAATATAAAGAAGTCACTCTTAGAGGCATATTCACATCCTGATATGGCTTTATATATTTTATCTGTCCTTCATAAAATGAAGCGTGATCTTCCAACGGAAAATTTTGATCCAGATGCATTTGAGTTTGTCCCCAGATGGAATGAGGAAGAACATCTATTATCTTTGAATATTAGGTTAAAACCAGACAGACAACCTCAAAGCTTTAAGATTGGCGACCAAGCTTTCACCATTGGTCATGATCGTGAGTTTTCTATAGTTAATAGCTATAAGTTTCCGCCAGATTTCTTCATAAAAGCAGCTGAGGCAGCAGGGTTTGTATCTGAAAAGTTATATGAATTAGAAGGCAATCCTATAGCAACACATATTTTTCATTATCAACCAAGAGCATATCAACAAAGCTTAAACGTTAGAATTGCATAGAATCTTTTAATCTAAACACCATTTAGTATTAAAGTTGTAGATACTACACCTAAAACCACACTTCATATGCGTACCATAAAGCTAGCTTATACGCTCATGGTTGTATAATAAGCGTAATTTACAGAATGAGTTGCGCGACCTTTTCTAAATAACCATGCTGTTCTTGTTGGTTTTATTTCACCAGACCAATATCTGAAGTTTGAGGCGATCCTGTCTCAGCTTCAGATATATTTCATAACTAAAATTTGGAGATAAAAGATGAGCCATTCACCAGAAAAACTATCGAAACAGCTCAGCGCTGTTTTAGATCAAATGGATGATATGAAACCGTCATACATTAAAATCAAAAAAGTAATCGAGGCAGAATATCAAAACATTCAGCATCAGCTTAATCCTGAAAATAACACGGATATTACAAAGGAGCTCAATCACCATTTTTGTGACTTTATCCAAAACCTCTTAAGACAATATCGATCATAAAAAGATGCCGCGTTACTTTTATGCTGAAATGGGATTTAGATTAAAACAGATCCGGCAGGGTAGGGGAGTATCCCAAGAAAAGCTGGCCTTAGCGCTAGGCGTAGCCAAACAAACAATTCAAAAATACGAAAGCGGTGAAATTAAGATAACGCCAGAAGTTATTTACCAATGCGCCCGATATTTTAATGTCTCTGTCGGCTTAATATACGGAGAAAACCCTAAGAGAAATCATGGCAATGCCGCTTTACTAATTACGTCAGAAATATCGCGCTTGCCGAATGAACGCTTAGCCAAGGCTATTTATGCGCTTATTAGAATAATAAACACCACCTATAAAGATGAAAACACAATGAAATGAAAATAAGCCATGACCCGTATGACGGGTCAAAATATCATAAAAAACCCGTGAGACGGGTCAAATGCAGCTATTAAAGGGATTTGTTTTGACAAAGTATGATTTAAGCCAAACATCAAAGCATGGAGGTACATAATCTACAAGTCTTGTTTTTTAAGTTTTTTCAGAGTTTAGTGAATATATCCAAAAAACTAAAAAGAGAAGTTTCTATGAAAAATATAATAATGGCTGTGGCGTTATGTTTAAGCCTTGTGGCTTGTAATCCCTTTAAAGTAACGGATCCAAACGATCCACGGTTTGATCCTATGAAGTTCAAATTTAGCGATTATACTTTTAATAATAATTTATATGATGCTTTAGATAAATCACTTACTAACGGCATATCTATTGAGGAAATAGATAAAATCTTAGTTGATTCTGGTAAAGCAGAAAAGAAATTTGTTAAAACGTTAGTGAATAAGCAAAATTTGTACACTTACAAATATAGGCGTTGGTACCATCCAATATTTTCTTTTTTGGCAATGCATCCAGATCCTGGAAAAGGTGTTACGGTTGGCATTTACACAAAAGATAATAAATTGGAAAAATTTCATTTAAAGTAAGGAAAAATATATGCCTAAACTATACTTTGCTTCAACAGATATTGCGGCTTTAGGACAGCATGCGTATTTAGTATATGACCTAAATGGTGATTTATCTTCATTAGATGATCAAATTATTTATAGGGCAGGCCCAGCAACGAATAATTTTCTAAACTTTGGAAATATTATTATTGAGCCAGGTTTTTTAAATTACAATGCAATTGATCCATTGGACGTATCAGAAGATACTTTAGATATAAATGAATCTGGTTCAGATGATGGTGGCGATGATACTACTACAGATCGAAACTATTATGATATAAATTCTACAGATGCAGCGCAGGACAGGGTAATAATTGAAAATTGGATTAATTCTTTTGGTTCACCAACTGTAGGCAACCCTAATAATGGAACAATTGATACTGGACTATCTTACCATTTATTTGAACAGAATAGTAATTCTGTTATAACCACGGCTCTCAGCTTAATAGGTAAAAATTTTAAAGATATTGCCAGTCAAAATATTATTCCTAGTTATGATAAGTTCGCTGCGTGGACTACTATTATAGATGGTCAAGGAAACGAAACATATACGTTGTTTAATAATGGCTTTTTTGAATCATACAAAGTATTAGACCAAAATGGTAATGATACTTTTATAATAGAAAAAGGAACTAATGTAGCTTTTGATTTAGACGGTGACTTAACAACTTCAAATAAATTAATCCTTAAAGATGTGGATCCTAATAAAGTTGTACTTAATAAAATAGGTTCTTCGTTATACGTCGGAGGTGATGGAACTGACATTATTCTTCATAATTTTTTCGATAGCTCTCTAACAGGCAATGCAGGTGGCGATTTAGAGATTTAATTTAATGGTTTAACTGTTACAAGAGATATGTCTAACTTGTTAAGTAATGAAGTAAGTCGATTCTGGGATCTAAATGGAGCTAACTTTCTTGATCTTCCTGGTGAATTTATAGCGCGCCTTACAAACTTCCAATCTGTTCGCCTACAACGTGATCCACTCATCATTGATCTAGATGGTAACGGCACAGCTTCTCGAATAGCTGAAGATATCTTTTTTGATATCAATAATGATGGATTGGCAGAGCATGTCCTTCAATGGGCTGCGCCCGGCGATGGTATGATTGTGCATGATATTAATGGTAATAACCGTGCTGATAATGGGGCGGAGCTTCTTGGTATTAATAGTGAAAGCGCGTGGAGCATCTTAGGCTCCCTTGATCTTAACAGTGACAATATTCTTGATGCTAATGACCTAGGCTGGTCTGATCTACATGTTTGGGAAGACAAAAACCGTGATGGTTATACTCAAACAGATGAATGGTACGATATGAGTGATTTGGGTATCACGGCTCTAAACCTGCCGAGTAGTGGTAATTTAAGTACAGTTGATAGCACAAGTGGGTCTATTCAAATAAGAGCATTTGATTTTAACTTTGATCCACGTAATACACGTTATAGCGGTGATTTTGACTTTAAGTTTGAAGCTTTGTTTCTCCCAGAAATTCGGGGTTTCAGCCAACTTCCCGATTTACGCATCGCGATGAGCTTAGACCCAGCTCTATTAACTGATGTGCAAGCATTAGCGGGACAATCTTTAAATGATATATTCGAGAATTTTGTTACTTTCCGAAGTGACTTTACGGAGATGTTATTAAAGTGGGGCGGTGTCGAAAATATTGCTCAAGATAGTCGCGGCCCATTCTTTTCAGATGCACGTATTTTAGAGTTTATGGAAGTTTATTTTGGGGGAAGTTTCTTTCAAGCTCGTTTCCCAGAATTAAACCCTCTTTCACTAGCGGCAATAGCGATTCAAGATGTATTTGATGATAAGCGCGATAGCTTTATAGCTAAGTTTATTTACCAAAGTGGTGGTAGTGATATTTTTGAAACGGAGGGTGCTTATAATCTAGCCACAGATGCGATTGAATTTGAAGGCGGCGCAGCACCTATTTTGAGCGCGAACGGTCTTGATGAGTTAGGGGCAGCGGGTGCGAGTTCTGCTGATGCGCTCGCTTATTGGGCAGGTATTGCCTCCTTTATAGATCAAGTAAGAGGTGGTTTGGAAGGCTTTACCGCTGCTGAATTGACGGCGCTCAATAACGCTATTGCATTGTCGGATAACACTATCGATTGGGACGATGTTAAGGCCGCACGTTTTGACACAGCTGATGTAACACTGGATGGGGATTTTGCAAACAATACGCTTATTGGCGGTAGTGGTAATGACACACTAAACGGTTTTAATGGCAATGATACTCTACAAGGTAATGCGGGATCAGATACCCTCAATGGTGGTGAAGGCAATGATACACTAGAAGGTGGAGCTGATGCAGATCATCTTATAGGAGGCAGTGGTGATGACATTCTTCGTGATGGTACAGGCGCTGATCTTATTGAAGGTGGTTTAGGTGATGATACATATTTCTGGGAAGGTGGAAGTAATAACACTTTAACAGAGGATTTTATATTTGATGCAGGTGGTGATGATGCTATTCGAGTTGATACCCCTCAAAATTTAACTTTCTATCGCGTTTTTGGCAGTGATTTACAGTTGCGTGACGGTTTTTACCATCGAGTGACTTTAGAAAATCAATTGGCAGACCCTGCTTTAAATCTCCCTATTATTGAGCGTTTAGAAGATTTAAATGGCTTTACCTATATTGATTTTAATAACTTTAATGAACAAATAATAACTGAAGGAACAGATCTCGACGACACGATTTTAGGAGTTCAATTTGGCGTTAGTCAAGATGATTTTATCTACGGCTATGCAGGTAACGACAATCTTGTTGGCGGTAATGGTGATGATGAAATCTGGGGCGGTGAAGGTAATGATAACATTCAAGGTGGTCTAGGGGATGATCGTTTAGAGGGTAATCATGGAGATGACTATTTAATTGGTGGGTCTGGGAACGATATATTATATGGTGATGGGGGCTTTAATACATTTGGGATTGATGTTTTAGATCCTGGTCTAGGAAACGATTTTGCTAATGGCGGTGTTTCAGCTGATACATATCTCTATACTGGCGGGCATGACACATATCAGGATATTGACGGCGCCAGTAATACTGGTGATAAGATTATTGTTTCAGATAGATTTACTTATATTGATGCAAATATCTACAGATCAGGTTTAGATCTTATTATTGAGTTTGATCATAACAACAGCATAAGAATTCAAGATCAATATTATCACGACAATAAAAGAACAATTGAGACTTTAGAATTTTCTGATGGGTCAAACATCACTTATCTCCAAAGCGCTACATTTGATGCATATGGTTCAGAAGGCCAGGATTTTATTTACGGTACACGGTTAGCAAATGGTAATGACACAATCTACGGATTGGGTGGAAATGACTCTATCCGTCCTGATAAAATTCTAACTAATAGCGGCACAGTTGTCTCTGCAGCAAGTGGTAACAATGACTCTGTATACGCAGGAGCTGGCGATGACTATATTCAGCTTCAAGGAGGTGTTGATACTATTTTTGCAGAAGATGGAGATGATTTTATTGAAGTTCAAGGTGGTTTTATTACTGGTAGTTCAATTAATGGAGGTGATGGAAATGATACAGTTTATTATCGTGTTTGGAACAACAACACTGTTTCTTTCATTGTTGATTTAGAAAATGGATACGCACAATATTTACATCCTTCAAATGGTCCTCAAGGCCTCCAAGATACTTTCATTTCAATTGAAAACATCGAAACTGCCAATGGCAATGACATTTTAATAGGTGATGTCAATAATAATGTTTTAGAAGGAAATAATGGGGATGATGACTTCGAAGGTGGCGCAGGAAATGATACTTATATTTTGGGACGTGGTAATGACGTTATTTTAGATACTAATGGGTCAGATATAATTAAAATCGAACAGGCTCAAGATACCAATAATTTTGATGACATTACGTTTACGCAAAATGGTGACGATCTAATTATTACTACTAGTTATTTTGGTACAGAAACAATTACAGACTACTATCATGGTAATGAGGTTGAATATATTGGTTTTGAAATAACCCCAGCTAATGATATTTCAACTTTAATAACAGTAGAAATATCAAAACTGCTATCCATGATAGACGGCACATCTATTGCTGAGACATTAAATGGAACTGCTCTTGATGATACGCTTTATGGACGAGCTAGCGATGATACTCTAAATGGCCTTGATGGCGATGATGTTTTGATTGGTGGTGACGGTGTTAATACGCTTAATGGCGGTTTAGGTAGTGACACTATCTTGGGCGGTAATGATGCAGACACCATAAATGGCGGTGATGGCGATGATATTATCGTCGATATTAAGCAATTTAATACCTCTTTCATACACGGTGATGCCGGTAATGACACTATTACCGCTGATATTAATGTTTATGGCGATGCTGGTAATGATCACCTTATAGGGACAAGAGCCCAAAGCTTCCTTTATGGCGGTGATGGCGACGACACTTTAGATGCTGGGACTTATGTTGGTAGTTTTGTAACCAGTGCAGGGTATAAGCAAAACTATTTATATGGGGAAGCAGGTAATGATACGCTTATAGCTGATCGCATTTTAAAAGAGAATGTATACGACGGTGGGGCAGATCAAGATACAATTGATTTTTCTAGAGTTGTTTCAAGCGTCATATTTACGAGCACACAGGCATCAAGAGACGGATTAAACGACGTTATTTCAAGCATTGAAAACGCTATTGGCTCTAATTACAACGATACGTTCACAAGCTGGAGCGCTGACAATAGCTTCTATGGTGGCCTAGGCGACGATACTTTTATAGGTAGTAGCGGTGTTGATAACCTCGTAGGTCAAGAAGGCGATGATATTTATGAATTTACAAGTGCTTCAACAAATTATGATACAAGCATTACAGAGTTAGGAAATGGCCTTGATACAATCAAATTAACAGATGCTTCGTTGAACTCTTCAAATGTCACAATTACCGATATTGGTGATAATACAGAAATTACTTGGAGTTCTAACCTTACTGCAAAAATTACAATTATTGGACAAAACGCTGTTGGCGGCTCAACAGTAGAAATTTTAGAATTCTCAGACGGGTCAACAATTCAGCTGGCAAGCTTACCTACAAATGCTGCCCCTATTGCCCAAAATGACAATATTAATGGATCAGAAGGCGAAACCACTTCAGGTAACGTATTATCCGATAATGGCAATGGTGCAGATACTGATCCTGAAGGCTCTATATTAAATGTAGCAGCTGGTATTATAGCCACAACGCAAGGTGGGTCAGTCGATATTCAAACTGATGGTAGTTTTGTTTATACGCCTGCACAGGGCTTCTTTGGAAGCGATAGCTTTGCTTATACAGTAACGGACAATCGTGGAAACACTGATACGGCTACAGTAACAATTAATGTTCAAGAGTTATCATCAAGAGCGCCTGTAGCGGCCAATGATAGCTTTAACGGTTTTGTTGATTTTGCCTTAACAGGCAATGTCCTCAATGACAACGGCAATGGACTTGATAGTGATTTAGATGGAGATACTTTATCGGTTGGTTCTATTGCCGCAGGAACGGCACAAGGTGGTTCTGTAACAATCAACGAAGATGGAAGCTTTACCTATATCCCGCCGAGTGAATTTTCTGGAGTAGATACATTTGGATATACACTCCTTGACGGGACAGGTAATGCCGATAATGGAATTGTCTCTCTTACAATTGTCGCGCCAAATGAAGCGCCAGACACAAAAGACGATAACTTCACAAGTGTTGTTGATCAGCAAGTCACAGGTAATGTCTTAGTTGATAACGGTAATGGAGTTGATAAAGATCCAGAAGGTGATAGTTTTTCTGTAACAGCTGAAACGAGAGATACACAACAAGGTGGCATAGTTGTTATTTCTGCAAACGGAGATTTTACTTATACACCTGCCACAGGTTATGTCGGAAATGATCGTTTTGATTATCTTGTTACCGATAGCAGTGGTAATGTTACATCCGGGGCTGTTTTCATTAACGTTCTTGCATCTTCTCCTCCAATTATAGGGACAGAATTTGATGATACTCTCACAGGAACAGATTTAAGTGAGAAAATAACTGGATTAGAAGGCAAAGATATCATCAATGCTGGTGATGGCGATGACATCTTAATTGGCGGTGAAGGTGGCGATACTCTCAATGGTGAAAACGGTATAGATACAGCGGACTATAACGCTTCTCCTGCACGCATAATTGCAGACTTATCTTTGGGCAGCGTAATTGATGGATATGGCTATATTGATACGCTGAGCGCTATTGAGAATGTCACAGGTACGGATTTTGCTGATGTGATTATCGGCGACGGTACGAACAACACGCTTATCGGCGGCCTTGGCAACGACGAAGTTGACGGCGGCAACGGCGACGATGTCATTGATGCAGGTGATGGCAGCGACATCCTTGATGGCGGTTCGGGAGACGACACGGTTGATGGCGGTGCAGGAGACGATGCCTTTGACTACGTCATGGCCTACAATGCGAGCAGTACTGACCTCTATGATGGGGATGAAGGGATAGACCGCATCCGCTTCTACTTTACGACAGCAGAATACACGAGCGCGGTTCAAACAGAGCTTCAAGCTTACAACACGTATCTGGCAAATAACGCTGACCCACTATCGACTTCAGGCAGCGCCTACATCTTCTCAAATCTGGGCGTTTCGCTCAGTGATTTTGAAGAAATGGAAGTCTATGTCAATGGGGTCATCGACACAAGCTACTACACAGCGATCACACTGGGCTCATCGAATGGCACTTACATCGTGACCAACGGCTCTGCCAATGCCGATGTGATCAATGGCAGCAACGCGAATGGAACAGGTGACCAAATCCAAGGGTTTGCGGGTAATGACCTCATCTACGGTAATAACGGCGAAGACTATATTCGCGGCAATGAAGGCAACGACACCATTTACGGCGGCGGATACAACGATCTCTTGTACGGAGATTCTAACGTCCTGACCGTCTCGTATGGCGGTAACGATGTCATCTATGGCGAGAATGGTGCGGACACTATTCGCGGCGGAAAAGGCGATGACTACATTGAAGGTGGCGCGAGCGCTGATTTGATCAAAGGCGATCTGGGCAACGACACCATCTACGGTGATGAAGGCGCTGACATCCTTTACGGCGATGAGCAGTTCTCGACCACAGGCGGTGGTAATGACATCATCTATGGTGGCATCGGCGATGACACTTTGGACGGTGAGTCAGGTCATGATCATCTGTATGGCGAAGACAATAATGACACGCTTCGTGGCGGCGAAGGTATGGATTACCTCGAAGGCAGCAACGGCACTGATCTGATCTATGGAGAAGAAGGCAAAGACCGAATTTATGGCGGCGCAGGTAACGACAACCTGCAAGGCGGCGATGACGGCGATCACCTTCACGGCGGCGCAGGGTTTGACCGCCTATTCGGTCAGAATGGGAATGATATCCTGTTTGCTGATGAAGGATGGGATTATCTCGACGGCGGCGCAGGCCTAGATACCTTCATGTTCATGGAAATGAGCGACTTTGCAGGCAATCAATATAACCGCATCAAGAATTTCAATGCTGTTGACGATGCTATCAGCATCGAGAAGCTACTGCACCCGAATTACGATCCGCTTGCAGACCTACTGAGTGACTTTGTGAACGTCGTGGACAATGGCTCGCACACATACATTCAGGTTGATGACGATGGCACAGGCACATCATCAGCAATGACCTATGTCGCCATGATTGAAGGCTACACAGGTCACAGCCATGACGCTCAGGACATGATCAACAACGGCTATCTGATCATTTAATATATCCGTTGTTAGCTCATTATTAATAATATTTAAAAGCAGCAACAACATAAGTAATGTTACAAGTTAAAGATTATATTTTGAAACCAGTTGTTCAAGGTGATTTGGATTGGTTATTAAATCTCCGTAAAGAAACCATGACTGAACATCTATTGAATTCAGGAATGTCCATCGAAGAAGCAGAATTCAAAAAGCGTACACTTTACAATTTTGAAGATACACAAATAATTATTCAGAACGACAATCAAATTGGAATGATTAAAGTAAAAAAGGAAAAAGAATTTTATGAGCTTATTCAAATTCAGATAAGCCCCAAATATCAAGGAAAAGGTATAGGCAAATGCGTCATAGAAGATCTTATTACAGAAGCGCGACAAAAAGGTTTGCCCATATATTTAAGCGTCTTAAAAACCAATACTGCAAAATCTTTATATGAAGCTTTAGGATTTGAAGTTTATGATGAAGACGACAATTCAATTAAAATGAAGCGCGTTTAATTTATTAACCTTTTATTAATTATATTATGTAATTTTATTCTCGTATTTATTGGGGAATATTTCATGAGTAATATTATTAAATTCACACCAAAAAGAAGACCAGTCACACAAGAATGTCTCTATGATACTAATCATCCGGTTTATTTTAGCTCAGAAGACGATGACTTTACTTACATGCGCTTTGGAAAAGTATCTGTCATCCATGGCAAAGATAGTTTTGCGAAGCGTTTAACGCTCGTTAAATCATAGGCTAAAATCAGAGAAATCGACTGTAAATATACCTTTTATTTTCCGTAAGATATATTATCACATCGGAATTTTCTTGAAAACCATGAAGTAATGCTTTATGGTTTAAGTATGAATTATAGCCCTCTTACAACAAAAAAAGACCAGATTGATAAATTCAGACCATTGCCGCCAGCTTTGGTGCAAAACCT
>Ga0210025_1001017_pt1 | contig 32335 bp, 18 predicted proteins | sample CryGeyme20150102_FD_183989 | JGI IMG/M metagenome (GOLD analysis project Ga0210025, IMG submission 183989) | Groundwater microbial communities from Crystal Geyser aquifers in Utah, USA - Crystal Geyser metaG 2015-0102 (SPAdes) (version 2) | ecosystem: Environmental > Aquatic > Deep subsurface >... | reverse complement strand
CAAAAACTTGGACTTTCTGTGTATTCATTTGAAAAAATGAAAGACCCCGATTTACACAAATTACTTATAGAGTTAAATCCTGATTTAATTGTTATCGTTGCATTTAAAATACTTCCAAAAAGTATTCTTGAAATTCCGAAAATCGGCGCCGTTAATATTCATGCTTCTTTATTACCAAAATACAGAGGTGCAGCACCAATTCACTGGGCTGTTGTAAATGGCGAAGTAGAAACAGGAGTTTCTGTATTTTATCTTAATGAAGAAATTGATGCAGGTAACTTAATACTTCAAGAAAAAGTTACCATTGAAGAATTTGATAACACTGGCGATGTATATTCCAAACTAATGGAATTAGGATCAAAAACCATTACAAAAGCTTTAAATCTAATTGAATCAGGTGCAACTAAAGCACTTGAGCAAAATCATGAATTAGCCTGCCCTGCCCCGAAAGTTTTCCCGAATGATGCGTATATTGATTTCAATCTTCCTGTTATGAGTGTTCATAATAGAATAAGAGGGATGAATCCCGCGCCAGGAAGTTGGATTTTATTGGATGGTAAAAAGTTAAAACTCAAAGAAAGTACTTTAAGTGACAAACCAAGTCCAGGAATTGGTAACATCTTCACAGAAGAAGGAAATTTATTTATTGGATGTAAAGATATGTGTATTCAAATAAAACGAGTTCAATTAGAAGGGAAAGCTGAAACTGACGGTTTTTCTTTTATAAATGGATATCGCGGCAATGCACTTATTTCCTGATTTAAGTAAATTAATTCTTACATTAAAATAGTGGATAATTCGAAAAAAATTCTCATTCATCCCTAAAAAATCATATCTTCCACCGCACTAAAAATTGGCTATAAAACGCTTTAAGAACAGAATCTATGTATTACGAAACACCAGAATTACTTCAAGCTGCTATTGACAACGACTTTGAAGCATTGAAGAGAGCCCATGCTAAAGGAGCAGATGTAAATGAATCCACAAAAAGTGGTACATCTCCTCTTATTTATGCATCACAAAATAATAATTTAGAAATGGTTCGTTTTCTTGTTGAATACGGTGCCGAAGTAAATCAAAAAAATAAAATTGGCGGAACAGCTTTGAATAGAGCTGCCCAAACCGGTAATATTCCAATGATGAAACTACTCCTCGAAAAAGGAGCTGAAATTGGTCCTCTTGCAGTAATTGGCGCTGCTCGTGAAGGTCATCTTAAAGCAGTTCGCTTTTTAATGGAACACGGAGCTGACATTAACGCAAAAAACAACTGGGGACAAACTGCATTGATGCTTGCTGCCAAAGAAGGTCACATTCCTGTAGTTCGTTTCTTAATTGCAAATGGCGCAGATATCAGAGATAGTGATAAAAATAATGATACAGCTTTAAACATCGCTAACGACAACGAGCAACCAGAAGTGGCTATGTTATTACGTCGCGCAGGTGCAACTGATGCTAAACCTAAAAAGAAAAAGGTTGAAGAAGTTGCAGATGATGATGAAGACGATACACTTGCAGATGTTGAAGAAGTTGTAGTTGAAGGTGAAGCAGACACTTCTTCTGATGATGACGATGAATTAGAAAACATCCCAGCTGAAGAAGATGATGAGGACGACGATTGATTTGATTCAGTCTCTTTTGTAATTGAATAAAAAAAAGGTGCTAATGAAAATTAGTGCCTTTTTTTATGAAGATGATTTGTTAGATATCTCAAATCGATTTATAAAAATAAACAGTGTAAGAAATATAGCATGAAGCAAATAACCTGTTTTTAAATTCTCATTACTCTCAGCTTGAACCACCTTCGTACAGACATGGCATGCCATGTCTCTGTGAGAAATAAACTAATCACCCAAGATTGAAAAAAAAATTTCTTTTATGAGAAATTCAACAATAGCCCAAGGCATAAAATGCCTCAGACCATTGAACTCATGATGAAAAATTATTTAATCAAGACCATTTTGTTCACTTGAACAAAACTACCACTTTGCATTTTGTAGAAATACATTCCGCTCGATAAAGCCGAAGCATCAAAACGAACGGAGTAGGTTCCTGCTGATTTTACTTCGTTTACTAAAACCGCTACTTGTTGACCAAGTGCATTATAAACTGCTAACTCAACATTTGCAGATTGTGGTAAAGCAAATTTAATTGTGGTTTCTGGATTAAACGGATTCGGATAGTTTTGCTCTAAACTAAATGAACTTGGTGTGTTATCCATTGATTCAGTAGAGGTTGTTACTGGATTTATAACAACTTTCACGGAATTGCTTTTACTAATTTCTAATGAACCTGCAGTTAATAATGAATAAACTGCCTCATCTACATGTAAATAAGCTGAGCCTTCAAATTGATATTCAGTCCAAGAAATTGTTACTTTTTCAGTTGAGCCTTTAATAACTAATGGAATTTCTAATTCTTCAGTCAAATTGAAAAACAATGCTTTATACGTATTACCCAAAATTGTTTCTATACCTTGTAAGGCTACAATAGATCCGTTTGGAGGAGTTGGAGGAGTTAATACATCAAATTCCTTATCAAAACCAATTGTTGCTGTTTCGTTGAATCCAATTCCAATTGTAGATTTAATTCCATTCATGTCAATAGAAGAAATACTAAATAATTCTTCAGTACTTGTTCCTTTTGCAACATTCTGTTGAACTTTTGCATGAATGGGTACTTCTAATTGAAGATTATCAACAGTAGAACCAATCCAATATGCGCCCCAAGGACTTAAAGCAGTAACATCTTCATAACCAGTTTCTGTTAAGGTAGATAATCCTGTTATCCAACCGTTTTCTTTGGCTACACTGAAGTCATATTTTTCAGCTTCAAAAAGTATTTTTATCATTGTAAGATCAACTTCTGTTACTAATGGATTAGTAAGAATTTGCCATCCCATTTCAACATCAATTGTATCTTTTGTTGTTAAAACAGTCCCGGTTGCTGATAATGTATTTTCGTTTAAGCTACCAAACCAAAAACCACGTTTATTAGTAAATGTCTCTGGCTGAACATAACCTGCATTTTGAATCCATTCATAAGTAATCCAATAATCAGTAACATTTGCAAACGTTTCAGCTACTGTTCCTGATACATCTTTTAATGGTAATCCAACTAAATTCCAGCCTGCTGCAACTGTTTTAGTTTGAGTAGCATTTGCTAAAGTTATTGGCGTTTCAGTTGTAACTTCTGTTGTATTTCCACCAAAGTCTGAAGCACTTAACTTAAATAAGGTTTCGTAGTTTAATTCAATTGTTGCTGGAATTTCCCAGTCAAATGAATCTGCTAAATCAGAACTTAGAACTTCCCAAGTTTCGCCATTGTTTAAAGAATAAGATAGTTCTTGATCGGTAACACCATTTCTATCTGTGGATTCCCAAGTTAGAGTTCTAGTTACGCCTGTTTCAAAAATCTGAGGACCTTCAAAAAAAGCACCAACAGTTATTTCTGGAGCAGTAGTATCACCTATAGTTACGGTAAATGTACGTGTTTCACCTTCTGCTGCTGTGTAAACAATAGAACTAACACTTTCAACTCGTTCATTTGTTGAATTATCAACAATAATTACAGGAACTGAAAACTCTTCTGGAAAAGTCAACGTTAAACTTACTTCTCCTGCATTACTTGAGAATACACTGAATGTCCAAATTTGAGTTGTATCGGTCAGATTCACAACCGGTCTCATGTCTTTACTAAATTTTGAACCCAATAGTGATCCAAAATCAGGTCTATTGAAAAACACGCTTACATAAGAAGTTGGTGGCGCAGGTGGTTCAGGAGAATCCAAACTCGCATCATAACCATTTGTAGCTGTTGCAGCTGTTCCTAAATAATTATCATTATCGAATAATGTACCTTGTGTGGCTTTAATTTGCACTTGAAAAGGATCTGTAATACCCGCTTGTGCGTTTACTGAAGTAGTAAATCCGCCTACTAAAACGTATGCAGCTAAACTAAGTAATTTTATGGATTTATTATAGATGTTCATAGTATCTCCGTGTTGGACTATGTTAAGTTTTTATGTTTTGTTAATTTTTTTTGCGATGTAATTTCATCGTGATTTACATTCGATAGAGTGCGGTTACCTGATGTTATTTTATCAAAGTAATTCGTCTCACTGCTACTTCGTCTCCCGCTTTTACCCTAATGAGATAGATTCCAGAAGACCAATCAGATGCCACAATATCAAGTTCATGCACTCCAGCTGATTTGACTCCAAGTTCTTTATTAAGAACCCTTTGCCCTAAAGCTGAATAGACTTCCATTGTTACATTTACTGAGCTTGGTAAGCTCAATTTCATTGTTGTAGTTGGATTAAATGGATTAGGATAAGCTAAGCCTAAATCAAACTGTTTGGGAATATCAACTACTTCGCTTGAGGTTGTATTCGGTGTAATTTTAACGAAGATAGAATCATTTTTTAGAACTGTGATCTCTGTTCCTATCGTTAAATCATTGTAATTACTTAACGATGATTTCTTCCACATCACTTTTACATTCTCTGGAATTGCGTAATCCCAATTTATGACAGACTCACTCGGAACATTATCAACTACCACTTTAAATTCTAATTCTTTCGTGAGATCTTCTGAAGACCTAAACTCCTGAATAAATCTATTACCAAGCGGAAAAGTCTCAAAGTTTTTAAGAATACTAATTCCTAAAAAGTCGGAATGTGGTGGCAATGGCGGTGCAGGAATATCAAACTCAGGATCGAAATCATCTGTTGCCATTCTATTTGCACCTAATCTGATTAAATCAGAATACTGATCACCATATTTTAGGAGTAAATCGATAGCTACATCTGGTGCTTCTTGTACATTTGGACGTTTTTTGGCCAAGCCCAAGGAATGAACTTTATACGTTAGCGTTACAGAATCGTCAATAACGCCAAGCCATGCACCTCGCCAAGGTTGTAATTCTCGTGAATAGGTATAAGCTGAAACTTGATCGTAAGCAATAAGCTGTGTTAATTTCCCTTGAGTTATCGCATCATCATAAGAAATACGTTCATTATTAATTTTGATTTCTAAGCTATCTAATTGAATGCCAACCATATATGGACTTGCAATTAAATGCCAACCTGGTGGATACACTTTTGTTATAGGTTCAGAAAAAAACGATCCTTTTGCATACGCTTTAGCAGCTGGAGCCAAATTGGCTAACCAAAGACTTTGAGTCAATTCAACTTCTGTAGAAATTTCATAACTCGACCCATTCCAACTGTAGGCAAACCAAGGTAGATTTTCATTACTCTTAATTAATGAATCCAATTTTGGAAACTCAGGATTCGCAGGAATAGAAACCAAATCCCATCCTTGTTTCAAATTCCGTTCTTGTTCTGCTTTTAAAATGGTAAGCCAATCTTTGGTATAAACGGTATCGGTATTTCCCTGAATATCTTCGACTAAAACTCTTAGTTTAAATCCAGAACTTAAATAACCATTATAATTTTTGATATCCAAAAGATCGTATTCAGACACAATTCCATCTAAAGCAAACTGTTCAGACTCCATTTGATACGTTTTTCCAGTATCAACAGTCGTTTCTATTCGAGTTCTATAAATGGGCATTTTATCAAGACTGCTCCAATCGAAAGAAAGCGTTTCTCCCCACAGTTTTATTTGATGTCCATCTAATTGATTTCCTAGATTAACTACAGGTTTGGTTCTATCTCCAATTATTAATGCGAGTTTTTTCTTAGCATTTTCTGCAGTCACTACAAGTGAATCTTGTTCGCCATGAGCTAAAACAATTCTATTTTCAGGTTGATCAGCGTCAACAATACTTATGGGCAAGTTTGCTTCAAGATTGGTACGTGAAAAACGCAGAATGTAATCTTCATCTTGAGAGTTATCGAGCGTAAATTCAAATGTTTGTGCACTATCGCTTAACACTCGGTTATCATAAATATTCCAATCCGTTTCTTGATTATTTACATTCCACTGAAGAAAACGATTCGTTTCACCCAATTTTCTATCGTGATACACTTCAAAATCCATGCTAGTCAATTCACTTGCACCTACAAAATAATTAGATTGAGTTTCTGAATTACGTTCTACACTTAGATCTAAATACCAAGACCAATCGCGTTTTGGATGTCTAACGGTAACTTCAAATTCTTGATTACTACTTAAACCGTTAATCTCAGTAGATGTGAGGTTTATAATTTGCGTTCCATCTTTTAGCCCTTTTATGACTAATAACGTATCACCTTGAATAATAACCTGAGCTGTTTCAGAATTTTCAATAGACTCATTATTGCCAAATGAATGAGAAATCATTTCTGTATTTGGGTGATAAAATAATCCCGTCTCTCCTTTTATAGGAATTTCAATGGTCTCACTTTCATAAATACTGAATGACTCTTGCACATTTTGAACAGTTGGACGATATGCAACGGTAATTTTTGTGGTATCATAAACCGTATAACCACCATCTTTTACTGCTAAAACTAAATCTACATCTCCATAGAAATCTGTAGTTGTACTCAATAACACATTGCTTCCACTTAATTCAGCTTGTAAACCTTCATTATCAACAGCAACTTCAAAAGTTAAGGGTGTTCCATCCATATCGACAACCGTTGTATCTAATTGCATAAATACACGATTCTCCCATGTGTTCGATTCAATAACTTTATTTAAGTTTCTCCAGAAGAAATAAGGCGGCTCATTTACACGAATTCGTGCTACCTGAAAACTTCCTTCGCCAAATTTTCCAGAACCAGTAAACGTTACACTTTGTGTTTCTGTGATGAATTTACCAGGATAACCTTGGCTCACTTTTGCCACTTTGAACGAAATAGGATTTCCAGCAGTGAATCCATCTAAACTTGTAGATTCAGACTTTTGCCAAACAGTAATGGGAACATTTACAGTAGAACCTGAAACCAGTTTAGTTCCAACTAAAACATCTCCGTCATAAACGGCAATCTGATCACCAGCACGGAAAGCAGGTCCAAACGTAGTTAAGCGTTCTGCAATTACCTGAAAGGAACGTCCTGTCGGTTTTACTTCTCCAAAATATTGCTCAAAAGCTAAATAAGGTTGATTCAAGTGAATTGTATCTTCTTGAGCTGTAATAAATTGAAGCCTTAAGGTATCACTAATCGTTTTTGCCGGATTTAATGAAACTTTAACAGGAATTCGAGTTCTTGCAGGAATTTCTAAAGCTGTTGAACTGAGACTAACTTCAGTAGAATCAGAACTTGTATTGGTAAAAAGTTCACCAGAAATAGCTACAACAAAAGGATTATATAACTCAAGAGTTGTTTCAAATGTACTTCCAACTGGAATTTCCCATAAACTTACTGTTGGTAAACTTAATTGAATGGGTTCTTTTGAAATCGGAATTATTCCTCGTCCTTGTAATTCAATTTTTTGATTTGATGTAAATGGATCATTCGTAGAAAAATTCAAATCGGACTGTTTAATTCCAGCATTAGTCGGACTAAATGTAATCGTATAAGTAACACTATCGCCAGGTTGAATTCCCAATTGATAATTTGGGTTTATGGTGTATTCACCACTCAAAGATGGACTGACTTGCAATACACTAGCACCAATATTATACACTTTTACCGATTCAGTACTTGTTGAACCTATTTCGGTGAAATCAAATGGAAGTATTTGTTTTTCAAGCGCAACTAAAGGAGAATTTCCACTAATTACCGAACCACTTAACTCTGTAAATGGTAATGCACCGTATTTTCCATTACCCTTTGTGAAATTCAATGTAGAAATTTTCTTTTTCACAGGTAAGGCATATCGTGTGGTCGAAACCCAAACTTCAATACTATCGGATGGTAAAAAGCCAGCCAAATTACGACTTGCATCTGCCTGCCATGCTGTTATGTTAAGTGGCCATCCTTCTGATTGAATATAACTTGAGCCTACAACAGTATTTCCTGCATACAAAGCGATTTGATCGCCGACACTCAGCGTTACATTATCAACTAAAAGTTGTGATATAAGTACGATATACGGTCTTCCTGTTTCGACAGGAGAATCAAATGCGGGCTGATACACAAATGCGGATAAAGAAATTTGAAAATCTGATTGATTTGTTGCATTTGAAACGATGCGTAATTGTCCATTTCGATTTCCAACTGAACTTGAATTTATTGCAACTTTAACCTCAACTGAACGACCTGGCGCTAAGTTTACCGCATTGTTAGTTCCACTAAATCCTGTTCCTGATACACTTATTTGAGTAATTTTTAAGGTATCACTTCCTGAATTCGTGAGTGCTAAAGTCTTATTTACAAGAGTATTAATAGCAACTTGTCCAAATTGAACTTGTGAAACCGATGCCGTAATTCGTGGCTCAACCGCAGGTAATCCTTGTCCCTTAAGATTCACTTTTATACTTAGTTTAGCAGGGTCATTGGTATTCATTTGCAAACTTCCCGACAAAGGCAAAGCCTGATTCGGAGTAAATGTAACTGAAATGCTATGTTTCTGTCCTTTTTGCAATTGAACCGATGCTGCACTCCACGAAAAAACACCACTTTGTGCAGAATACGACAGACTCATCTGTGCATCACCAGTGTTTTCAACCTCAAGAGTTTGTGAATTAGACTGACCTAAGCGTAATGTTCCAAAATTGATTTCGTTAGTAGATACAACGGCTGTTGGAACTCGATTGCTTTGTCCTTGTAAACGAACCGCAGAAAAAGGTCCAAATCCAAACGTGCCGTTTCCTGTCTCATAACTTGCCGTTACTTCGAAAGTATCCGTTAAATCATAGAACTGAGTATGAACTTTAAACGACATGGTGTTTCCAGGTGTATATCCCGGTAAACCTTGCTCGGTATCAGCTTGCCATGCGGTTACGGTTACTGCCGATTCTGTATTCCAGACGGTTTTCCCGACTAAAACTTCACCATCAAAAACTCCGATTTCAGCGCCAGCCGAAATCGAAACTGTGTTTATAGTTCCCCCCTGAATCACAATAGTATACGCTTTTCCAGTTGGTTTAATATCCGGAAAAACACTTTGTGACCATGCGTTTTCGCTAGTTATCCACAATAAACTACACAGAATAAATAGATATCGATGCAAGCCTAATCCGCTTACAGAACGAATAGTCTCGCTTCGTTTTTTGGTTTTAATTTCTAATACACTCATAATTTGCTCCTTATTTATGGAAAGATGTTTGGTTTTAGAAACCTGACCGAGTTTCCCCGGCCAAGTCTGTGATCAAACAACTTATTTTATGAGTGTTACTTTAATGACTTTCACAAAATCATTGGCGCGCATGCGTACCAAATACAGTCCTGATGCCATGTTCGATGCATTCCATTGAATAGCATGATTTCCAGGATTCATGAGTTCGTTTTTCAATAAGGCCACGCGTTGACCTAAGCTGTTAAATACTTCCAATTCCATTTTTGATTGAACAGGCAATGAAAAACGAAGCGTTGTACTTGGATTGAACGGATTCGGGAAGTTTTGCTCAAGAGCAAATACCGTTGGTAATTGTTCACCAATAGATGTAATCACGCCCGTTGATGCTTTTGCATGAGCATAACTACCATTTCCAAATGCTAAAGGAGTGCTTTTTTGGAAATCGACAAGGCTTAATTCCACTTCTTCTTCTGTCTCAGAATTCCAACCTTTGGCTGTTACCGTATTTCCCTCTTTAAATCCAGGTAAATTATAACTGTCGTCTGAACGAAACGCTGTTACAGTAAAGTTTGAACCTTGCTGAACAACTCCTGCTCCTACTAACTGATCTCCATCCCAAAGTGAAACTTCGGAAATTCCATCCAAGGTGCTTGACCCATCAAATACAACTACCCAAGGTAAACCTGTATTGACCACACCTGAATAATAAGTAAGTGCCACTGGATTTTGTGATGTGCTTCTTTTTGTTGGAGCAATATCTGGATAAGTATATGTTGTATCTGAACTACCTGTTAAGAACAACTGATACCCTTTTCCAGGAATCATATTCTCAATTGTATTTACTTGAAGTGATGGAATCCAAGCCAAACCATTATCATCTTGAACAATTGAAACGCGTGACGCTAATCCTGTAAACACTTGATCTACAGGTGAATTACTTGGGTACAACATAGGCACATTGTTGAAACGATTTCCAAACAAATAAACCGGTACTTCTTCTCTGCGAATCTGTTTTCCCGATACCTGAATTTGAGAACTATCACTTTTGAACACATGATAAGAACGTTCCAAACTCATTTCACCAATTTGATTAATACCATATTCTGGAATCCAAACATTACCTTCATCATCTTGAACGATAGATATAGTTTGCTCTGCAAAAATGTTAGTAACTGAACGATTTGGAGGATTCACAAAGAATGAAACAAGATTGAATCGATCTGCAGCTATTTCGAGTACATTATCCATTCGTTGTGTACCTGATGAAGTAAGAACGGAATAACTATCTGTCATCCAAGTTTCTGAACCTTGCGCTATTTCATACGAAGCCTCAACCAATTCACGAGTCTGTGCCATGTAATAGATAAGTTTGATCGGGTTTCCAGCGGTGTAACCATAAGCATCCACCAATAAAGGAAACTGACCATTAAAACTCGTTGAACCAACTAAAGTACTTCCATCATACAAAGCAATTTCATCGCCTGCAACTAAAGAACTACCATCCACTTGTGCGGAATTGATAACTACTAAATGTGAATTATCTGTAGCCGTAACACTTGGGAAATAAACAGGCTCTAATCCTGCAGGAATTCCAGAAACTAAAACTACCGAAATACTGTCTAGCTTTAGAGTTGTTCCTGAGCGAAGGATGTCTATTTGGCCTATGAAAACACCGTTTGATGATTTGAGTGTATCATTAATTGTGATGGTTTCGTTTGGCGCTAGGGTTATTGTTTGAGTTGGAGTAGAGTTCCGATAAAGCGGAGATGTTTGATATAACCCATAAGCACTTCCCCATTCATAGTAGTCAGCAAATTCACCATTAGAGAGGAAAAGAGATTTATTACTATCACCACTAGGTTCTCCTGGTAACCAATTAAAGTATGTTGCTGGAGTGTGTTTATAAATAACTGTATCAATATCTGATTTTATGATATTATAATAACCCCAATCCCCATTTTGATTATTTAGACCAAACCAATAATCTCTAGATGTACCATATCTTTTATTTAATTCTGTCTTAATCAAATCATTTACATCTGCCGATTTAATTTCGGCTAACATTATTCCTCTTTCTTTAGCTCTATCAAAGTGCCATTGCCAAGAATTGCTTGATTGATATATATAATATTTATAACCTTTTACCTCTTTAATAAAAGATAAACCACTAACATTTTCATTTCCAATATAGTCTTTACCATCAGTTATTTTCTCAAAGACAATATCTATTTGTATAGTTTTGGTACCAGTGTTTGTAACGTTATAAGAATAAGGTTTTGATTCCTCAGACTTTGCAATTCTAAGATTTGAACTCTCTGCAGCAACAATTCCAATACCTGGCACAAAAAACTCAGACATACTTGGAATACTTTCGCCACCAGGATAAACGGCTGTCATATATACTTCATATTCCACATTATTTGTTAATCCTGTTAGGGTATAAGAACTTGCGGTTGAAGCGACAGTTTGTTTAAAAGTAGGATCATTTGGAACTGCTGCTGCATAAACTCGATAACCCAAAACAGAATCTCTATTAACAGGTTCAAATTCTACAGTAAGTTTTCCATCCAATTCTAATTCTGATGTTAAAAATTTAGGATTCCCAAAATCGAAAGCAATTGCACCAATATCTGAACGAGTTCCATCAATATCTATAAACGCTTCTGAACCGGCATTAATAAGCGACGAATTAGATAGTAAACTAAAATCATATTTATCTCCGATTAAACTCTCTAAATTATCTTTCCAAACTACAGTTGTATCTGTCCATTGGTAGTCTGATTTATAATCAAAAGTATATGGATTTATGAAACGAGCGTCTGCACTTGTATTATAATAAATATCAGAAGGAGTATCTAAATGATTTTTAGTAGCCAGATTACCTGCATAGGGCAAATTGAAAGATCCACCAAATAGGTTGTTGATATTTACAAAATTGTTATAGGCCACAGATCGGGGTTCATTTTGTAGAAGAATCCCATTATCAAAGCCTTCAAAATGATTGTTTATAATATCCATTGAGGAATTACCGGTAATTTCTACGGCAAAACCACTCCTACCATTTCGTGAATCTGCAATTACCGTATTATTCTTTAATACACCTTGAGAATTTTCATAAAAATGAAATGCTCTTTGATCTTTTCCAGTATTTGGAAACTGACCTAATTTAATGACATTATTTTCGATTATTCCATTTCGATCTTGCCCTGCGACCAAAAAGCCAGAATGCATCTCAAAATCATTGTTTTTTATTTTAGAATTTCCACGGGTAACTACATGCCACCCATCTCTTGGATAACCCATTAAAATAAATTTATTCATCGAAATATCTTTCACATCATTAAATTCTACCCTAGACGATCCATAATAATCATTCCAATTTTGACTTAAAAACTCAAAACGATTATTTCTAACATAACCTGTGTTATCGAATCGTAAATATAATCCAACACCCCAATATGTTGACAAAATTATTTTATTTCCAAATATAGAATCAGTTCCATAAAACGCGTTATTGCGGTCACTACTCCAATATGGTGCTTCACCATTTGCATATGTAGCTTTAATATCATTATTTTTGAAAACACCTCTCCACATTTTTATAAAAGTAGGATTACTATCATATGAAGTACCGTTTTCAGTAACAAATCTAACTACATTATCTGCAATAATTACGTTAGATTCAGATTCACCTCTTGTGTGAAACAAATTATGTAATCTACCTCCGCCAAAACTTGTGTGTATCATTTTATTTCCACGAATTTCCCCATCTCCAAGATGTATAAACTGCCAGTGATTTTCACTTTTTTGATTTCCACCAATATTTACATAGTTCAATCTAACAATAGATTTTGAGTAATTCATCATAGCTATAACATGATTATTTCTATATTCATCACAATAAAATTTATTTTCTTCTACTACAATATTATGTCCACCACTTGTCCTAAAATTCGTTCCTCTATTAGATAATTCCCAATCATAATCAATTATTGCTACTTCATCATAATCTCTAAATTCATTATTTGCAATTTTACCATTTTTTACTTCAGATATTCGTAAAGCACCTCTACCTCGATGAAAATAATTCCCTGTTACTTCAAAACTAGTTACATCAGCTAACCATAAATTCCCTCTACCTTTTGAAGTAATATAAGAGTTTAAAACTTTAACATTGCTACTGTTCAAGATATTTACATTTTGTTGATTTACAGCAACTCTTTCTACTCGTAAACTATCAATAATTAAATCGGTTACATTTTCAATCTGTAGAGGAACAACAGCCCAATTAAAAGTCAGATGATTCAAACGATGTCCTGTACCTCCGTTTATTGTAACACCAGTCCAATCTCCGAAATTCGGTATCGCCGTACCACTAGTAAATAGTACCCGGCGGGTTTTTGTTCCATTAACTAAAAGTTTAGCACCACTTGATACTTCCAATTTGGCCCCAGCTGCAAATTGTAATTCAGCACCTCCTTGTATTGTTAATGTTCCAGAATTAACTGTTAGACTTCCTGAAACTTGGTAAAGAGTGTCGCCGCTAAGTGTACGATTGTTTAGAATTCCAGAGATAACAGCAACTCCACCGGCACGAAGAAAAACTTCTGCAAAAGTTGAATCTTTACTCAAGAACACATTAGGAATAATACCCGGCACATAACCGTCTTTTCTAAAACGAATATTATAAATCCCCACATTCAAATCCGCTTTCACCCAAGCTCCAATAGCATTTGTTGTAACCGTAGCTTCTCTAGCAGAAGGCGATAAGGGTTCAAAGAAAACCTCTACCCCGCTATGATTCGTTGTATTGCTCAGTTTAACCAATCCGTTTACGGCAACGGTTTGTGCATTAAGAGCTGATGTACTGCTTATCAGTAAGGCTAAAATTAAACCAAAAAGATAACGCGAGGTACTTGTGAATTGTCCCTTTGTAATGGAAGTATTCATAATCATATTCCTATTGTTGTTGTGACGACTTTGTTGACCCTAACATCATTGTAAAACTTAATTGTAAAAAATGCTTTTGAATCTGATGTTTTGAATCGTTTTGTTTAATGTCAGAATTTAGGACAAAAAAATATTTAATTACGGGACAAATACGGGATAACTGTGGGATAAATGCGGATTATTTTGTCTCTTATTATTCATTCTATCTTATTGTTTTATTTTCATTTCCGTTTTTTTTTCCGTATTTCTAATTGACTACTACTCTTTTCTTCCATACTTTATCTAAACATTCTATTTAGGATTTTAGGTTTAAACGTTTTTTGAATTCTTTAATGGTAATGTTTAACTATTCATTTTTCTCTCTAAAGGAAAAATCTTTATGGCGTCGTTTATTGGTTACTTTTCAGGATATTCAATCCTTTTTATACTTTTTTTAAATAAACCTTTACTGTTTGCTCATTCGGTTTCATTTCAAGTAAATGATTCTCTTTTTGTTGTTTCAAGTCCTGAAGTACATAGTATAATTCCTGAAGCAAAATTAGGTAATCATGTCTATACTACTCTTAATCCCAATGATGGTAATCTTTATATTCAGAATGATAGTTTGATCTATTGCTTTAATACACAAACCTATACTTGGAGCTTAGCTGGTGCACTCGAATTTTATTATACTACCCGTAGAAGTCCTGTAAAGAGTTATACCTTCAGGTCCGCTTTTATGCACGATGGTGAAACTATGCGCTTTTGGTCTTGGGGATTAGGAGAAGTCTATGATTTTAACCTAAAAACTGGAGCATTTAAACGACTAGATAAATCTTTTAATCAACTTAATCAACTCGGTCATTCTTGGCATTTTAATCCTAAAACTGGCTTAATTTATGCTTTCGGTGGTTATGGCTTGTTTGCTGGAAAAAATCTATTCACCTATTACGATACTAAGCTTGATGAATGGGAACTCTTTCGAACTAAAAGTCAGCAATTACCGCCTTTTTCAGAATGGGGTTCTATGATTTATGATTCGGTTTCATCCCAATTTATGATTCATATAAATAAATATCGAACCAAACAAACCGATATGGAATTGGATAATTCAATCATTGAAACCAATCAACTTTGGACGTATTCTCCAGAAACGTTGGAATGGAAAAATTATGGTGCTTGGAATCATCAATTCATTAATGAACAAGATAAAATAGCTGGTATGCCAGCTATTATGATGGCGCAAACTTTCGACCTAAGTTCACGGCTTTGGTTTGGTTTGCATCAAGCAGATTTAAGCTATAATCCTAAATTAACACATCATCTAATTGTTATTGATGTAGATACGTATGAACAATATGTTTTTCCGACCGATTTATTGCCGAAATCGATTCTACATATGGTTATAAGTTTGTTGTATGATGCTAAAACTAGACGTCTGTACGCTATTTCAATTAGTGAAGGCACGAATTCTTTGCCCATTGATATTACCTATTTAACGATTCCAGAAACAAGTGTATTAAAAGCTGTTATTGAAAAAACACAAGTAAATCCCAAGATTGCAGATGTGAATTCCGCATCTTTTATTTCTGTTCTACATTTTAACAACTTAAAACTATTTGGGTATCTAAGTTTATTTCTAGTTGGTTTAGGTTCTGGATTTTTTGTTTTCACTTTAAAAGCTAAGAAGAAACGAAACACGAATTTAGATTTGATTAAAGAAGAACAAACTATTCCTTTATCAACAAAATCTAATGAAAACACCAACATTAATGAGATTGAAATAGAATCTATTTTTGAAACAAATACCATAAATGAATGGATTTTAGATTTCTCACTAGATTCATCAAATCCCACAATAAAAACCTCAGACAATAAAATAGTTCTTGACTATTCGGTAAACATTGATGAAAAATGGCTTCTCATCTTTATTATACTATTTGAAGAAAAATTTAAATCAGGCCTAGATTCCCATTATTATTCCATCATTTTTTCAAAAAATAGAGAAAGTTCAGACTCATTAAGAAAAACACGACAAGCTAAAATTGAACAAATAAATAGTTTTCTTGCAGATGCCTTAAATATAGAACTAGGAATTCAATCGATGAAATCACCATATGATGGAAGAAGAGTTCTATTTAAATTAGATGAATCTCTATGTTTACCTTATGAGATTTTAGGAGATTTAGAAAAAATAATTTCAAACTCACCATCTTATTATCGAAAATTTATAAAGAATTTACTTTCTGGCGAATTTAATATTCATTCGATGTAAAATTGAATACATTCTTGGACTTGAAAATTGATTTCAGAGTTTTGAATCTTATCTATAATTAATGTATTTACTGTTTGAATACTAATTACTCAAATCGTATACCGAACTCTGGTGGATATCAATCCTAGATATACATCGAAAACTCTCTCTTATACAAGAGCAAATTTAGACTAATTCCCAACATTAGTGAATTGGAAAGAAAAGCTGAACCACCGTAACTCACAAAGGGCAAAGGCAAACCAATAACAGGTAATAGACCCAATGCACTACCAGTATTAATTAAAAAATGGATAAGATAAATTGAAGCTACACCAACAAGAACGGATTGTGCAAAAGGATGTTTGTGTTGCCCCGCACCATAAATCAATCTAATAATTAGTGTCATAAATAAAAGTACTATCAGAATTGAGCCAATAAAGCCAAATTCTTCACCAATTACGCAAAAAATGAAATCCGTCCATTGTTCAGGTAAAAAACGTAATTGAGTTTGCGTGCCTTCCATAAAACCTTTACCCGTTAAACCTCCAGATCCAATAGCTGTTTTTGCTTGAATCACATTCCAGCCCCAACCTTTGGGATCAAATTGTGGATTAATAAAGGCCTGAATTCTAGCTTTTTGATAAGCTTGTAAGACATTATTTAAGGCTACATTCACACCTGCAACTAATAATAAGTTGAGTATCGCCGATGAAATAGTTAACCAAACTCGCTTTTGTATTACAAAAATTAGCAGAACAATGATGAAGGAAGCTAAAATGCCCCAATACCATTCTATAACGGAGAAATAACCGACTAATGCAGGTGATACAATAAATAAGGATATACCATAAGGTAAACCTGACCAAAATAATAAAAAAGGAGTCAATGAAAATATAACTAATGCGGTTCCTGTGTCATTTTGTAATAATACTAAGACACCCGGAATCACAATTAATAATGTCGCTGAAACTGCTGAACCCAAACGTTCCATCGAAATATTTCGCCTACTACTTAAGTAATTCGCAACGGCTAAAATTGTCGCCACTTTCATTAGTTCACTTATTTGAAATCGGACTGAGCCAACTACAATCCAACTTTTAGCACCATTTATTTCAACACCTAAAAACAAGGTTCCAATTGTTAGTAGAATGCACAATCCGTATAAAAAATAAGCGGTCTGAGAAAACGTTCTTGGAGCAGTAAATTGTAAGGCAATGACTACTGCAAATGCAATACCTACAAAAGTAAATTGCTTTTTAAAGTTTTGTTGAATGAAAGCCGGCAAAAAATCAGAAACAGGTCCTTGCGTTGCACTATAAATTGCAATTAAACCAAATACTGTTAAAGCTACCCAGCTAAAAAAAAGTAACCAATCAAAGTTTCTGTACCAATTCATCGTTTTACCACCGCAGCTTTAGCTTCAAATTCTAACATTTTTTGATATAACCAGTTTCGTTGAACGCTACCAGTAAAGTATTTTTCCATCATTAAACTAGCAATTGGTAAAGCTGATGATGCTCCAAAACCACCATTTTCGACCAGAACAACTATTACTAATTCAGGATTATCAATTGGAGCAAAACTGGCAAACCATGCATGATCAAAGCCATGAGGATTCTGTGCTGTACCTGTTTTACCAGCAATGAGAACGTCTTTAATATTTGCGTACCAACGTGCAGAGCCATCGGTAACTACTCTTCTCATACCTCTTTGCACAAGTTCTAAATTTTCAGGGTTAATCCAATCTACTTTTGTTCTTGGATATTCTTTAACAACTTTTTGACCAAATCCATCAGAAACTGCATCAACCAAGTGTGGCTTAACTAAATAACCACCATTTGCGATAGTGCTAATCATTGTTGCAGATTGCAAAGGAGTTACGCCAATTGCTCCTTGCCCAATTCCAAGATTAATGATATCACCAATTCCCCACTTTTTTTTACCAAAAGCTCTATCAAAGTAAGCGGAATCTGGAATTATACCTCTTGCTTCATTTGGCAAATCGATACCATTAAATCTACCTAAGCCAACACTTTTTGCCATGCTCGACCAATTGTTAAATTCACCTGAAACACCAATTTTATTCATTAGGGAGAAAAAGAATGTATTACATGAGTTTTGAATTGCAAATTCCAAAGTTTGTTCACCATGTGATGCAGTACATTTGTATTCTCTTCCTTTTACATAAGAACCGTTACAAAATATAGTTGTCTTCGGAGTAATTACCCCAAGCTTCAATCCAATTAAACCCATCAATGGTTTAAATGTTGAACCTGGAGGCTGCATAGCAGATACAGCTCTATTGAATAATGGCTTTGAAGTATCAGCATTTACTTTAGCCCAATAGTCATTATCTAATTTCCCTGCCAAACGACTTAAATCAAAATACGGAGAGCTCACCAATGCTCTTATTGCACCCGTTCGTGGATCCATTGCTACAATTCCACCAACTTTGTTAGCCATGAGCTCTTCAGCTAATTTTTGAAGTTCAGTATCTATAGTTGTATAAATATTACTTCCACTTATCGGAGGAATATCTAACGATCCGTTTTCGTATGATCCTAAAGCTTGCCCATAAGCATTAATTCTAGTAAAACTGGTTCCAAGTGTTCCTCTTAAATCATCTTCATAAACTGATTCTAATCCTGTTACACCTGCTTTATCACCCAACCTGTAATTATCATTGAATTTCTTATATTGCGCTTCGCTTAGTTCTCGCAAATAGCCTAAAATATGAGATGCTCTTAACTTGGTTGGGTAAAACCTTCTACTTTCAATTTGATGTGCAATTCCTGGTAGCTCCCAAATATGTTCTTCTATTTTTGAGAAAACTTCAAAGGTAACCTCTGGAAAAATTCGTGATGGTCTTTGCCAAGAATATTTCTGCGCTTGTTTTATGAGTTCTGCTAGTTTTAAAGAATCTTCGCCAACCAATTGTGCTAATAAACTTATTTTAGTTTTATCAAACTTTGATGGTGTTATGGTAATCGTATAAATCGGTTCATTGTCAGTTAACAACTTCCCTTTGTTATCATAAATTAATCCACGCGAAGGATGAACCTGCTCCTGACGCAAAGAGTTTTCACGACTTAACGGACCATACGTTTCATATTCAAGAATTTGCAATTGATATAACCGTCCAATTATGATTACTCCAATTAGTAAAACAAGACCGATTAGTACTCGAATTGAAGCCTTATTTCGTTCTCGCTTATACGAATTCATGAATTACCTTGTGTAGCAGAACTGAAATTATATAGAAAACTACCTAATAAAGCGGTATAGAGTGAATTTCCTAATAAGATTTCCCAAAAGAAAATATCAGAGGAATAAATATCAACAAAGTTTGTCATAGCAGCTACAATCCCATTTGCCGCAATACTGACAGCAAAAAGTATTAAAGCTATTTGTGGAGTAAGTAAACGATTATCTAATATTCTCGGAATAAACCTATGTACTATAAATAATGCTGCTGTATAAGAAAACATGTACAAACCCCATGTATCTAACATTGCATCGTAGAAGAATGCAAGTATTCCAGTTATAAAAATAGTATACGTTCTGTCTCTAATTGCAGCAATATAGATCAAATAAAGCCAAAAAATATCTGCCTGAACATCAAATAAGCGCAAATGGCGGATTAATACAATTTGAATTGCAATGTATAATAAACCCCAAATAAAATCTTTGATAAATAAAGGATTCATATGTTATTTTTTCCTTTCATTTAGCATCGACGCTTTGCTTAGTGCACTTAAGGAAGAATCTTGCTTTGCGAGAATCACAAATGCTTCCGCTATTCTAAATAATTCTACAGTAGGTTTTACATATACAATCTGAGTTTCTTTTCCTTCTTGAAGCTGTGTTCTTAAAACTGTTCCAATGGGAACATAAGGAGGTAATTCTAAACTATATCCCGAGGTTTCGACCACTTGCCCTGAATCAATATGTATAGTTTTTGGCACATAAGACATTTTTAGTTCATTTAGTTTTTCCCCATCCCAACTTACTAAACCATAAGCACGTGTTCCCTGAATTCTTGCACTTACTCTAAATAAAGCATTAATTAAAGGCATTACTTCTGAGTAATGTGATGAGCTAAGAACCACTCTTCCAACTAGACCTTCAGAATTTACAATTGCCATTCCAGGTTCTATTCCGCTTTCTGATCCAGCATTAATTGTTAAACTATTATTAATTCCAGTGAGATTTTTCCCAATAATTCGAACAGGCAATAAAGGTAATTTTGTGGTATCAGCTAATGCTAACATTCCCTTGTAAGCTTCATTTTCGGCTTGAACTGATCGTAAGCGATTCAGTTCATCTTGTAACTGAATATTTTTACGTTGTAATTGTTCATTAGTAGTTAAAGCTTGTCTGTACACCCGTACATTTGCTAAGGGCTCTTCAAGAAAAGAATAGGCAGCAATACTTAAACGTCTCAACGTAATTATTCCATCTGCATTACGTGATAGCATTAGAAACAGGGCTGTTAAAAGAATAAAGCCCGTGATCATATAATCACGGGCATCTTCTATATTAAATAGAGGCAGCCTCATTGGTATTAACTAATTACGCTTTTATAATACTCTAAATTATCTAACACTTTTCCTGTGCCACGAACAACTGCGGTTAATGGGTCTTCCGCTACATGAACTGGAAGATTAGTTGTTTCCATAATTAGTTTATCGAGATTTTTTAAAAGTGCACCACCACCTGTTAAGAAAATACCACGATCTAGAATATCAGCTGATAATTCTGGAGGAGTTTGTTCTAATGACTTTGTAACGGCTTCAACAATGGTGTTAACAGATTCTGCCAAAGCTTCTCTTACATCTTCGGAGGTTACAGTTCTTGTTCTTGGTGCACCATTAATTAAATCACGACCTTTAGCTGTAATTTCCAATTCTTCATCAAGTGGAGCAGCAGATCCAATAGTACATTTCACATGTTCAGCCGTTCTCTCACCAATCAATAAATTGTGATTTCTTCTAAAGTAGTTAATGATGTCTTCGTTTAATTCATCTCCACCTAATCGAACAGATTGAGCGTAAACTATTCCTGAAAGTGCAATTACAGCAATTTCTGTTGTTCCACCACCGATATCAACAATCATATTCCCCACAGGTTCATGAACGTCTAAACCAATTCCAATTGCAGCAGCCATTGGTTCATCAACAAGATAAACGGCTTTAGCTCCTGCATGTTCTGCGCTATCACGAACTGCACGTCTTTCAACCTCTGTAATTCCACTTGGTACACAAACAACCATTTTACGCGTTGTTGAATACCACTTTTTTTGCACTTTTTTAATCATACCGCGAATCATCTGTTCTGCAACTTCAAAGTCTGCAATAACACCATCTCTTAGTGGACGAATGGTTTTAATGTCTCGGTGGGTTTTCTCATGCATTAACCGAGCTTCGTGACCAATAGCCACTGGCTGATTTTGCATATTTAATGCTACAATAGAAGGCTCATTTAATACAATTCCCTGGCCTCTCACGTAAATCAATGTGTTTGCAGTTCCTAAGTCAATTGCAATGTCGCTGTACAACCAATCGAAAATGCCTTTAGGTGGATTGGGTACTTTTTTAGAACTGTACATTCCTACACTTTGCATTCTTAAACTTTCTTTTTTGATATGGATAAACGGTTAAAAACTCGCACAAAAATACGAGTTTAAATCCCCTTATGCGAATGAAATTACTTGCTGTTCACTATTTATTACATATTTGTTTTCTTCAAGGCATAAAAAAAGCCGCTTGTAGCGGCTTCTTCATATTTTTTAAATTCTTATAACTTGTTGAATGCTGCAACAGATCGTAATGTTCGATCTAATTCACCTGAAATTCGTTTCGATTTTTCTTGAACTTCATCAAACTCATGCATTACACTTCCAAGTTTTTTAGAACCTGCAGTTGTAACTTTTGCCAAATCATCTAAACCGGCAAGCACATTTGTCATATTTCCTTTTAAAGAGCCTAATGCAGCATTAGTTGCTTTTATATCAATTGCAGTTGACAGGTTAGATAATTGATCAGCAATTGCTGACACATTTGCTCTTTCAAGAGTATTCTGAACTGCAGTCATTTTCTGAGACATCTCATCTGCAGAGCGACTTAAACCCATTAACATGTCTTTATGGTTAGCAACCATATCATTAACCGCTTGCTCAATTTTAACCTTGATAGCGTTATTAACGTCATCAGATAACACAATTTTTGCATTTGCATCTTGTGTTTCTGTCACTTCGTTGCCAACTGCAACGGGTTCTCCTCCTGCAATAAATAAAAATATGGTTGCGATGGCAAATCCACCGAGCATTATCCAATTGGCAGTTGCGCCTAAATTAAATCCGAAATCCATTCCAACACTTAAGGCTAGACCAATTAACCCGATACCTAAAAATAAATTGGCAAACTGTCTGGATAATGATTTTTGAAAACGTGTTATTTGCTGCTTCATGAAAACAAATTATTTAAAGTTTTGTGTCGTAAACGATAACAAGCAATTCTGAAAAATCAAAATGGAATTACCGATTTTTACTTGTTATTCAAGGATTAATCTTATTTACTTGTCTGCCAAGCGTTTTAATTCAGCCATTAGAAGCATGGATTCGATCGGTGTAATACGATTTAAATCAACGTCTTGTAATTTTTGAACAATTCGCTCAATATTTGGGTCTAATGTAGTTTGAAATAACGAAAGTTGAGGTATAATTCCTTGTTTTTCAATATGTTTTAATGCTTCTTTCGTTGCCTGCTTGGTTTTAGCACCCTTTTCAAGTGTTCCATTTGAATTTGTGATGTCTAAACTATGACTTTCTAAGTTTCGCAAGATTTCACGAGCCCGATCAATAACAACAGCTGGTAAGCCTGCCATTCCTGCAACCTGAATACCAAAACTGTGATCAGTTCCACCTTTCACAAGTTTTCTTAGAAAGATTACTTTACCATCATGCTCTTCCACTTTTACATTGTAATTTACAACTCTGTCGTACAAAGTCTCTAATTCGTTGAGTTCATGATAATGTGTTGCAAATAAGGTTTTCGCTGCAACAGCCGGCTGATTATGTAAATATTCTGCAATTGCCCAAGCAATCGATAACCCATCGAATGTTGAGGTTCCTCTTCCTACTTCGTCCAATAAAATGAGAGAACGCGGAGTAGCATTATTTAAAATATTTGCCGCTTCATTCATCTCAACTAGGAAAGTACTTTCTCCAGCTGCTAAATTATCAGATGCACCAACTCGGGTGAAAATCTTGTCTACTAAGCCTATTTCAGCTTTACTAGCAGGTACAAAACTTCCGATTTGAGCCATTAGAACAATTAGACCAGTTTGTCTAAGAATGATACTTTTACCGGCCATATTCGGACCCGTAATGATCATAATTTGCTCTTTTTCATTGCTCAACATAATGTCATTCGGAATAAACGGCTCTCCTAATGGCATGGAACGTTCAACTACAGGATGTCTTCCTTTATCAATAAAAAGGACATCGCTCTCATTTACAATGGGCTTGGTGTAATTATGACGAAATGCAATTTCAGCTAAAGATTGAATTACATCTACTGTTGCTATTGCTCTGGCATTTTCTTGAATTTTATCCGTGAATCCAGAAATATATTCGCACACTTGGCGATATAATTCTGCTTCTAATTTCACCATTTTTTCTTCAGCCGAAAGAATTTTCTCTTCAATTTCTTTTAGCTCTGGTGTAATATATCGTTCCGCATTACTTAAGGTTTGCTTTCTGATAAAATAATCTGGGATTTTATCTTTGTGCATATTGGTTACTTCAATGTAATAACCAAAAACCTTGTTAAATCCCAACTTAAGTGAATTTATACCACTATCTTCAATCAGCTTTTTTTGGACTTTTGCTAAATAACCTTTTCCATTTCTGGCAATTTCACGAAACTCATCCAGTTGGGAATTATAACCATCACGAATATAATTTCCATCGCGAATAGTTGTTGGAACTTCATCGTCGAGAGCGCGCTCAATTTCGAGGACTAATTCATCAAGAGTTTGAAGCTTTTCATTTTGTTTGCGAATTAGAACTTCATCAGAGTCATTTAAAAAGAGTTTTAATCGAGGAATTCGAGCTAAGGAGCGTTTTAGTTGAACAATATCTCTTGGTGTTGCTCGTCCAACAGAAATTCTAGAAATGAGTCGTTCTAAGTCACCGATTTCTTCTAATATTTCACGAATCTCTAAGCGGATATCGTGCCTTACAACCCAAGCTTCAACCGCATTTAAGCGTTCTTTTACTGGTAACAATCGTTTTAAAGGGCGCATCAACCAAGAGCGTAATAACCTGCCACCCATTGCCGTGCTTGTGTCATCCAAAATTTGTATCAAGGTTCCGTCTCTAGAATCTGATTGAATAGATGAAACCAATTCCAAATTTCGTTTTGTAGCAATATCTAATTGTATAAAATCTTGATTTTCATACGCATACAAGCGACGAATATGCGGCAAGGAACTTTTTTGATTTTCACGAACATAATGTAATAAAGCACCTGCAGCAATATGTGCAACATCTAATTCTTCAACTCCATACCCCTTTAAAGAGTGTGTGTTGAATTGTTCCAATAAAGCTGTATATCCGTAATTGCCTTCAAAAACCCAATCTTCAATAATCGAATAGTTGTAGTCTTTATGATTCTCTTGTTGCTGTTTGATAAACTTTTTAGAGCCAAGAACTTCTGAAGGTTGAAGCATTTCAAGTATATCCCGAAAGTCATGAACTTCGGTTTGGGACAATGCAAACTCTCCAGTTGAAATATCAGAAAAGGCAATTCCTAAAATGGAACCTTGAACATGAAACGCACACAAGTAATTGTTTCTATTGTGATCTAATAGTTTTTCTGAAAAAACAGTTCCCGGCGTTACAACTTCTGTAACTTCACGTTCGACAATTTTCTTTAACGCTTTAGCTTCTTCGGGATCTTGAGTTTGTTCACAAATAGCGACTTTATGTCCGCGCCTTACCAATTTTGGTAAATAAGAATCGAGAGCGTGATAAGGAATTCCAGCTAAAGGAGTTTGGTCTCCTCCATTATTTCGTTTTGTTAAAGTAATTCCAAGTTCTTTGGAAACTAATATCGCATCTTCATTAAATGTTTCATAGAAATCTCCCACCCTAAAAAACAAAATTGAACCAGGGTATTTTTGTTTTGTATCAGCGTATTGCTTCATTAAAGGCGTTAGCTTTTTCTCTGGCTTAGACATTCTATGGATGCAAATTTGAAAAGTTTATATTCTAAATTTCAGCATAACCGATTTTTTTTATCACTTCGGTCATTAAGTTCAGGAAAATACGAAAACTGATTTCTCTTTTTTGATGAATCTTGTTTTAAATAGTTATTCCCTAAATTATTCTATTCTTATTTTTGTTGATTATTACTTTTTGTTTCGTTAAATCTAAGTCATTTCAATACTTAAAGAAATCGGTTTAAGAATTGAGAAGATATTTTTTTGTACCAGTTTTTATATTTCTTTCTTATCCAAAACTCAGCTTACTACTATTAATTCAGAATTTGATTCATCCTTTGCTTATTAATCGTGAACATTTTGATATGATTATTTCGTTTCTAGCATTTAAAGGATTCAATTAGAGAATTTTTGAATAAAAAAGGAATAACAATTACGATTGCTATTCCTTTTCAAATTTGTTAAATCAACTAATAATCTTACTCCAATAAGTAGTTATCAGCAAAATAATCGGCGAATTCGCGCGATTTGGAAGGGTTGAAACTGATAAAATCGATTTTTGGAGTGGTCTCAATAATGCTAAGATTAATCCGGATCTTGATTAATTAATGTCTTTTTTGTCTTTTAGCATTTTTAACATAGCCTCAGATTGATCTTTTGAAGGTTTATCAGGAGCCATATTGACAGCATTTTTCATGTATTTCTCTGCTTTTTTGAAATCGCCTTTTGCTGAATAAGCTCTTGCTAAACCGAAATTTGTCATGAACGATTTTGGATCATTTTTATAGTTCATTTCAAAAACATCAAATGCTTCATTCACTTTTTTCTGCATCAATAATTGTCGTCCATACATGTGAATTTCAGTTATCGTTCCCAATGGAAGAGCTTCTTTCATTACCATTGCACTTTCTTCTGTACGGTCTAATTTTGCCAAAACCTGAGCTTTTGTGCTAAGAGTTGTAAAATTTTTATCACCAATATAAACAGCAGAAACGGCAATATCAGCCCATTCTAAAGCTTGTTCTAATTCGTAATTATTCTGTATACAATATTGAGCTGCCTGAACAAATCCTCTGTAATCAAATCCCAAAGGCCCTTGAAGTTCTCTTTTAAATGATGCAATTTGAACAGCATTTACACCAACTTCAACTTTGAATGGGATTCTTCTTTTTTCCCAATCTAAAGCAATTACTGAAGAATTCGCAGTTTGTCTGATAAACGAATAGGTCAACCATTCAACTGATTCTGCTAATGTTTCATTTTTAACAGTAACTCTTAAAGCGTCTTCACTTGGTTTGTAAAAAAATGAGCCCCAAGCTGAATAGTTTTTTGAAAATACAACCGTAGTTTCTATTTCGCCTAAAATCATGTGAAGCCCATAACTTCCTGCAGCTAAAGCTTTTCCTTCAACTATAACATCTGTGTCAAAAGTTATAACTGTATTTTCGTTCGCTCCAGCTCTCCAAGGTGATGCTTCTGCAGGACCAAATCCTAAGTTTACTAATCCATAATGAGCGACTTGTGTCCCCCAAATTTTACCTTAACGACCTTTTACTCCAGGTCTACTGTAATCAATACTTATTTTAGATACACCGATTTGCTCAGAAACTGAAGCTTTTTTATTTCCACCATTCGGGGCTGTTGTTAGTTGTGCGAAGCTGAGTATTGGCAATAGCATTAAAAACATCAAAAATGTAATTGATGAGATATTTCTTTTCATTTTTTCCTCTTAATTGATTGTATATCTGATTTTAGGTAAAGTTTTTTTCCTTAACCGAAGCGCGCGCGTTACGTTTACTAAATAATTCAGGTTCATTATTTATTGTGAATTATATTCATATTTGCATATTTAATTATGCTAAAATTAAAATTATTTTGTACTAAACTTATAACCGAATCGATTGTTTTCCAGCTTTGATTTCAATGTTCTTTGATTTTCCCTCATAATTTATAATCAAATTAAATGGAAATTCAGCGTCTGCAACAATCTCTTTTATTCCGTTTTCAGAACGTATTGCAAAATTAATTCGCTGATTTCTTAGCTGCAATTTATTTATTCCGTAGTCGCCTAAGTCTTCATTAATAGTCCATTCAATCAAATTTTCATTGCCTTTTACTGAAAACCCCATAACGGTTTCTATTAACATTGCAATCGGCCCTAAACCTGTCCAGCCCACAAAATCTTGTCTTGAATAAAAGGTATTATCCCATCGAGTTGCCGGTTTTTGATATTCAGAAGAGTAACATTCCCACAGTGTTTTGTACTCATCAGCATAACGTTCGTCAAACGCTACTGAATCTGGATGCGGATTAAAGTTAAAATAGATATCTCTTACATTCTGCAAATGATTTAATGCAATTTCGTACGCTAATTTCGGATTTCCAGTATTTCTTAAACCTTCAACTACCATATAATTTGTTGGAGCCCATACACTTCCTAACCAGTAATGGCCTTTGGGATCATATTCTGCTTGGTCAGCGGATAAAGTTGGAACACGATGTGGGCGATTAAATTCTGCTGGATTTTCTAAATGTTCTAACAATTTTTCTGTTTGATTTTTAGTGCTTATATCTACTAAAAGTGTCCAAAAAGCGCCAATATGTTTCGTTTTACTTAACTCACCGTCTTCTTTTAAATCGTGATAAAACTCAGTTTTTGAATTCCACAATTCTTTATTAATAATCCCTTTTAACTCATCATGCTTTTTTTGAAAACTCAGTTTGCTTTCATTATCTCCAATTACATCTGCCATTTTTGAAATATACTTTGCAGCGAGTGCATGTTGAGCAGAATAGTCAATCCATGCTGCTTTTCCGACTCCTTTTCTTAGTGTATTATCCATTCCACTTCCTAATTCTGTGGAGTAAAAAAGACCTTTTCCTTTTTCGGTTCTACAATTAATTTCTGCCCATTCGTAGTACTTTCTTAAAATTGGAACTACTCGACTGAATCGACTTGAATCTCCAGAAATCTCATAATAACGCCATTCAATCCAAGCAAATAATGGTGGATTTGTCATCGGTTCATCAGCAGAAGGCTCATGCGCAATTTTCCCATTAGTTTCCCAATAAACTCTTTGAATATAACCGTCAGCTCGTTGTTTTTTATAGAAGTTATCTAAAGAAGGCATCACAGGAAAAACGTTGCGTCCGTACACCGCAAAACCTGTAATAAAGCATAAATCCCATTGATAGATCAGCTCATTGAATCCCTCATCCATATATTCTGGTTCAAAACCATTTTCTTGAGTTCCATAACTAATTTTATTCCAGGCCATTTCCCAAGCTGCATAATAAACTTGTTTAAAATCGGCATGATTTGGCAGAATGGGTTCAGGTAATTTTTCTTTTGGAAAAGGACGAGCACTTTTCTTTCTTTCGGGAGTTTTGGGCTCTCCAACTTTTAGTATTGAATTAAAAATTATCGCCTCCATCATTAATTTTCCATGAATTATTGGGATCCGGAATCCAGTTTCCATCAACAACTAATTTGTATTGATAATAATTGGCTTTGAGCGGTAAATCTAAGCGCCATTTTCCCATGTTATCAGATTGAAAATTATCTACATCAGCAGACCAATTATTGAAACTGCCTGCTATAGAAACTTTTTTAGCGTTTGTATTTTTATAAATGAATGATTGAATTACCAATTCATCATTCAACTTTGAGCGTGAACAAGCATGTAAACTTTTAAACAATACGAGAATTAGACCAAGTACTTTCATATCAAAAACCAACCATTTATTTTGAGTAAAACATCCATATTTATTGAATCGGTTAAGTAAGATAGATTATATTGATTGGTTTTATTCAGCTTAAGTGCTCTTTAATTGTCATTTATTGTAACGATTTATCACAGAATATTCTGAATAAAAACGCCTATTCTCAAGAAACAGAACATTCTTTTAAACTGAGGACTGATTAAAGACTCATTGCGATGTATAATCTTCAATATCAACTTGGAATTGGATTTTTCTTCCTCTGCGAATATACTATTTACAAAAAAAAAGCACTTGAATCGGTGGGAAAAAAGTAAGTACATTGACTATAATTATGATAAACTCTAGTTCTGAACTCAGGTTTTTAAATATAAATCAACCAGATTTTTTCAACTATCTTGCTTAAGGAATATCAGTCTAAAATTGTTATTTAATTTTGAAAATTAAAATCTATTTAATTTCAATATCGTACTTTGTTAATAATCCAGCAACATCAGGAAAGCTAAATTTTGCTTTTTTAATCGTATTCTTTTCTGGATCTAGGCGATAATTATGAGCTTTTTTAAAATCTGCCTTACTAAGATTCGTTTTGTCGAAAGTCGAATTATGTAAGTCGCAATTTGCAAAATTAACGTTAGATAAATCTGCATTACTGAAATCACAATCGTTTATTAAACATCCTGAAAACGAAGTGTCTTTGAGTTTCTTCCCTGTAAACACGCTATGATTTAAACTGCAATTATCGAATTTCATTTTTAATCCAAAATCATGACAAACATCAAAGCGAATTCCGATCATTTTGCATTCCTTAAAAACAATATCTCTGAATGCTGTTTCTTTCACTTTTATCATACTCAAATTGCATTCGATAAACTCACAATTTTCAAACTGAGACGATTCTAAACTTAAATCACTTAAATTGCATTTCTTAAAAGTGCAGCTATCGTAAATCCCCTTTTCAAAGCCTTTTTTGGTAAAATCGACTCCATTAAAAACTTCGTCATCAAAAAAATCACTCATTTTCTATTCTTCTTATGTTGCTTTTTAAAATCTTTAAGGCTAAATAAGTTAACCAATTATTTTATGCTAAGTCCGTAATTACTCTAGCATAGATATATATGTTATAAAAATCTTTTCAAGTATCTAGAAAAAAGTCTTTCAGCATGTTTTTCTACTGTATTTCTTATCTCGAACTAAGTTTATTTGTGTCACTTTTTTAAAAAAATTTGACCATATCTATTAATTCTAAATCAATCAAGACTTGTTCTATTCAATGAAAACTCTTCAATCGAAGTTTTATCAGCTGACTTAAGTCTCAAATAAATCATTAATTTATCCCCTTTTCTACTGTAGGTAAGACCATGAAAATAAGCTGTTTGACCCTCTATTTTAACGAGTTTAAATGAAGTCCATTCTTCTTTTTCTTCCCAAGGACTTAAATCACGATTAAAATGCTTTAGTTTGACTACAAGACTCCCATTTTCTTCAACAATGTGCATGTATTCGGAAAACTGTAAGGTATCTTTTTCTGTGAAACGAAAAACACCTTGCATAGAGCCATCTTTTTCTGGCATCCATAATTCTTCACAAAAACCACCTAAACCATTTCCCTGCCAATAACCGATAAGCCATTTAATATCTGAAAGCTTAGCTGTTGCAGACTCTTCATTTTCATTTAGGGATAAAACTTCTTGCGCACTTAATTTTTCACAAACAAAAAACGTACATAAGACCAGTACTAAAAAGCTTTTTATCATTTGCATACTTAAACTAATTTCTTGTCATTTGATTAAGCAAAATAAAAAACAATTCAGTTAGGAACCTAGCTGAATTGTTTTTATTGATATTTAAGTTAAGAAGTTTTACTTACTTGCAATTTGAAATCTAAAAATATTTCTTTTAAACCCTTAAAAATCAAATTGCACGTTCACTAATTTTTGAATTTCATTTAATTAAAAGCATTTTCCTAGTTTCAATAAAATCGCCTGATTGTAAACGATAGAAATACATTCCACTAGAAAGCTGATTTGCATCAAACTGAACCTGATGTTTGCCGGTGCTTAAATTTGCTTCTACAAGTTGCTTTACTCGATTTCCAAGAACATCAAAAACTGCTAGTGAAACAAAACTAGGTTTATTTAAACTAAATCGAATTGTTGTTGAAGGGTTAAATGGATTTGGATAATTCTGCTCTAATTGAATTCTTTCAGGATGTGTATTTAATTCAGAATCTATGCTAGTAGTATGTGCTTCTCCATAAACATAGATTCCTGTTTTTTCTGAAGATGCCGCGTAAACTTTTCCGTTTAAGTGACCAAATAGTATATCAATATTGTCTTCACCAGTAGCATAATGACTTTCCCACGTTTTCATGGTATCTATTGAGGTAGATAGAATTTTATTAAAGTTATCCAAAATAAAATAGCGGCCATCAACTTCAACTAAACTATTAATCGTATTTTGAGTATTTGGCATTATCGACACACCTTTCCAGTTCAATCCAGCATCAATAGATGTATAAATAGAATCTGACCCAAACGAATACCAATTATCTCGATCCACGCAAAACCCGTTCGTATGTGAATTTCTTTTAAACCACCATGGACTAGATTTAGTCTTTGAATAAAGACCATCATTTACTAGAATAGCGAATAAAGTGGAATCAGTTGCTATGAACTGCTTAACCTTTGTTGCAGGTAAATTAGATGGTTCCGCTTCTGCCCAATCTGAAGATTCAGTTGCTGTAAAAATCCCTTTTGGACCAAAGAATAGGATTTCCCAATACATCCAAACGGAATTATTAAACGAAACTGAGTTAGATGTTTGAGCAAAACCCAAATAGGCCGCATTTACTGTCGAAGGATGGTTAAACGTCCATTCTGTTTCACGATCATTTTTATAATATGTGGAAGCTCCCAAATAATTACCGCCAGTAAGAATGTATTTATCACCGAGTTTATGAAACCCTTTAATATTGTTAAACGTTCTTTCTGGATTTAACAATTTCCATGAACTTTGTTCATCATCTGTTTCGAAAACCTCTCCACCAGTTGTTACAAAATTGAGTTTCCCTTCT
>Ga0210025_1001015_pt1 | contig 32410 bp, 30 predicted proteins | sample CryGeyme20150102_FD_183989 | JGI IMG/M metagenome (GOLD analysis project Ga0210025, IMG submission 183989) | Groundwater microbial communities from Crystal Geyser aquifers in Utah, USA - Crystal Geyser metaG 2015-0102 (SPAdes) (version 2) | ecosystem: Environmental > Aquatic > Deep subsurface >... | reverse complement strand
TCCAAAAACACCCCGCAGAGTAGCACCAGTCCAGATCAGCAACAGGCTCCCAAAGGGGGTGTCGACTTCACCGGAATAGGGTGTCGCGTTCGACTGGAATCAGGTGCCGACTTCACCGGAATACGCAGTTATTAAAGGCACAACTGTATCCTCCGTGAAAATTGGCGGATAATACACAGCTGTGCGTTGAGCATAGTGACCGCCATCACAAGAAGCGCATAAATCACTATGGCGTGGTGAAGTAACTATTAAACACCGGTGCGCTCTTATTCACAGGGAAGCTGATCCCGGTGAGCAGATACCAACACACTAAACTCTTCTGGCTCCAACTCCTGCTCGCATCCCAACAAGACAAGCCGAGCCCTGATGACCAGCCTAGAAATCGTCAGTAAATCGGCAGATCAACCACTATACCAGCCCTGCTGCGCAAGCCACTGCTCAGGGCCTTGAAGCAGAGCCGGTTTAAAGACGATACAAAGCCGGCAGATACAGTTAGCCAACCTTGTCGTCACGCAGATTTGTGAGGAAGCGGTCAATCTGTTCACGCAAGCACTGTACCTGGTCAAGCATTGCGGTACTGCTGTTAAACGCCACTGTTGATGCGAGGTCAACTTCATCAGCAGCAATGGCGACATCACCAGAGGCCGCTTGCACACTCAGCATCCCCTCTTTTGTATGATGTGCACCAATCGATATCTCCTGGGTGGCAGCATCTTGCTGCTCCATTGTAGTCGCCACATTCATACTGGCTTCATTCATGGCAACAATGGTGTTGGTAATACTTTTTATTGCCTGAATTGCTCCCCGCGTCTCAGTCTGCATACTGTGAATCTGTGCCTCAATCACATCTGTCGCTTTTGCCGTTTCCTGCGCCAGATTTTTCACCTCATCTGCAACCACAGCAAAACCACGTCCTGCTTCACCTGCCCGTGCTGCCTCAATACTGGCATTGAGGGCAAGCAGGTTAGTCTGCTCGGCAATTTCTGTAATTGTCGCCAGCACAGAACCTATTTCAGTTGAAACAGCCACCATCTTGCCAACTTTTTCGTTTGTAGACTCCGCCTCACCAACAGCCTGTTTGGAAATACGCAGCATATCCACGACCTGTTCATTTACCGTTGAAATCGAGGCACTCATCTGCTCGGTAGCGGCAGCAGTTTGCTCTACATTCTTCACCCCTGCGTTGATACCGGCCATGGAAAAATCCGACTGTTGTTTCAGCTTCTCGGCAATACTGGACAGTCCTTCGGATGAGCGGAGGGCTTCTTGTACACGTTCGCCCAGATCAGTAACAAGTGCACCAACGCTGGCATCGAATTCATCGGCAGTAGCTTTTTCATTAGCAATAATAGCCTGCAGCTGCTGTTGATCCTGGCGGATCTTGTCCTGCTCAGCCTGGGCCCGCTCACGCTCACTCTCTTTGAAATGAAGACGCATATTATCCATCGCTGAAAACAACTGACCAAGTGCATCCGCAGAGTTTGGCTCAATGCGTGTATCCAGGTCACCACTGATGATACGTTGAGCGGCATCCCTTGCCTGGTTGATGGGTTTAATAACTATATTTTTCAGCATTAAGTTGACCACAATAAGTCCTGCAATCATAAAGCCGATATTGAGCAAGACGTTCACCAGCAAGTCATCCTGGATAGCCTGATCCACCGAGGCCAATGAAGCACTGACCCTGATCCCGCCATTCACACTACCGCTCTTCACGTTATGACAGGCCAGGCAGTTAACGCCGCGTGTATTATCTGTAGCAAAATAGGGAATACCTACTGTCAAAACACGGCCATGCTCATTCTCGCCTACCTCTACAATCTCTTCCCCGCGTAGCAGGCGCTTATCAAACTCATCCTTGACCTGTTCTTCCGGCTCACCATCACCGAACTGGGCTTTTACACCATCACCGCGAACAACCCTGAGCCCCTCAATCCCGTCAGCAGCCATAAATTTGCCTCTAAGAACCTCCCGATCATCCATCGCGCCGGTCAACATCAGGGTGTTCAGGCTGTCAAAATAATTACCATTCAGGTCCTTAAGATTTTGTGTGGCAATCTCCAGAACCCGGTGCTTCTCTTCCTGATAGGAGGCAACCGCAGAAAACAGCGTTATTAGCAAAAATACAATAAACACCGTCATGTTTATTTTCGTAGATAAACCCAGCTTGTAAAAGATCGTCCTATTTCCCACATTACCTCCCCGATATTGTTACAGCTGCCAAAGACTTAACCAGCATGACTGGTAAGCAAGATTGTCGCCACATAATTAATAAGCTTTTATGTGTTGAATGGCGTACGCGTAAATAATTACAACGCAACGTAACACAACAATCGATCACCATTATTAACAGATAGCGCTGAATCACTCATCTCATTTGTCAGAAGGTAGACGGAAGAGCTGCTGGATAGCGTCAAATTCTGCGATTGTTGATCCCTGTTTGCAGAACACCTGTTCTGGAGCGGGAAACCGGATGAGTAATCAACTCAGTTCCGCTGGGCGGTTGGGGCAAGTCCTGCAGATCGGCCACACGGTAAAACCGTTCCATTTGGCACAAATAAAGAAGCCCCACTTAAGATTTCTCTTGCCGATGGGGCCTGGAGTAAAAAGTAATCACGATTAATCAACAGGGCGACCTTCTGATTGTTGAAAGCTGACGTCGCAGGCATCCCGAGACAGCAGATTGAGCAGCCGCATAACTGACCGAAGGGCAAGAGGCAGGATGCTGCGAATCACCATTGTTCAGGATTGGTGTATTGATCGCCACAACGTGGCGGCTCCGAAGGAGTGCAAGGCATGGCTATGGCTACACTTGGGAGCGTCAAATATGTGGAGTAGCAGGGGCAAGTAGCGGCGTCACCGCTTCGCGATAGAGGAACTTCAGTGTGCCGAATCACGAACCTACAGGATAGTAGATTCGGACGGCGAATTGCCGCCCAAAGGGTGAGGCACATGGATGTGCGGAATCAAAATGTCCAACTTGTTCAATACAGAGCCTATCGCGCGGGGGGGTAACGCCGCTTGCTCCTCATACGAGCCATTCACTACAGCTGCTGCATCCGCAGCTTGTTCCTGTAGTGAATAACTCTATTCGGCAAATCTATAAGGGGGAATCAAGCGGCATTATCCCTCCGTGCACAGGAATGAACTAATATCTCCCTCGTCAATAGCGAGACAGGAAACGCCATCAGTGTATCTTTACTAACACGAGTTCCCGGACTTCCGCGATGAACCGTAAAAAAGCCTGTTGCTTGCAAGCTTTAGCGCCCGCGCTAAGCTAAGCGGGCATCATCCTGAGAGTATACGGAGGGCAAGCAGATGATCGAAGGCTCGTGTCTACGCATATACCTGACCGAATCGGGAAAAATAGATGGAAAACCGGCGATGGAAGCGATTCTTGAGCTCTGCCGCCAAGCCGGCCTGAGCGGCGTATCGGTGCTGCGCGGCATCGAGGGCATGGGTGAAGGTGGTGTTCATTCCGCCTCGTTCCTCTCCCTCTCGGCCGACCTGCCGCTGCTGGTGGAAGCGATCGACAGTCGCGAGAAAATTGAGCATGCCATGGAACAGATGCGCCCCCATCTCGCCCACTGCCTGGTGGCCTGCTGGCCTGTTTCACTGATGCGCACGGAGTATTTACATGGACATGATTAAATTACTGCGAAAAGTACCGCTGTTTGCCGAGCTGAATGAGGCTGAGCTGACATCTATTGCCACGCTCGCCTCCAGCATTGAAATAGCCAAGAAAAACATCGTCGTACAGGAGTTCGAGCCGGGCGACTCGATGTATGTCATCCTCGATGGTGAAGTAAAAATATCCACCTATTCGATTGACGGCAGGGAGGTGGTGCTGGCGCTGCTCGGCAAGGGCTCGTTTTTCGGCGAGATGTCGCTGCTGGATGAAGAACCCCGCTCGGCCACCGTCACCACAATGACCGACTCAAAGCTCGCCCATATCCGCAGGCGTGATCTGGTACCGCTGCTGATGGAGCGCCCCGCCATCACGCTGAAACTGTTGAAGGAGATCACCTCCCGACTGCGACGCACCAGCCGCATACTCGAGCGCATCAGCAGCATGGATGTGCCGCATCGCCTGTATGCCTATATCGTCGATCACTGCCAGCGCTTCGGGCAGCCGAAAAATGATGGCCGCTATGCCGCCGTACTACCGACCCATCAGCTGCTGGCGGATCAGCTATCCACCAGTCGCGAAACGATTTCGCGCGCCATCAGCGCACTGAAAAAAGACGGCACACTTGTGCAGGGAGACAGTCGCGGCAAGGTGAGCGTCGATGTTGATGCGCTGGAAGAGCGACTCGAAGATTTCTAGGAGACTCTCCAAGCACAGGAATGGTCACGAGGAAAAGCGGGTACTGGCTGTTTTTCCGCAGCAGGTTCGTCCCTGCCCGGACAGCCTCCCGGGCTAAAGCGAAAGCTGTACGGAATACCCGGTTGCGCGAATACGCTCAGCCAGCTGCTCCATCCAGCCCTGCGCCAGCGCTGACAGATGCACCGCTTCAGCCTGCATCGATGGTCTGGCCAGACCGTAGAGCAACACCCCGTGTATCGGCACGTCCGCCGCCTGCAGTGAGCGCAGAAAATCAACATAGGCAGTAAGCTCTGCTTCCGATGGCGGCAAACCATCCCATGCAGCCATGCAGGTCTGAATCCAGCTCGGGCACAGTTGCGCCATCGTTTTCACCTGATGAAACAGCCGCTCGGGCGACAGGGATACGCCATTGATGCGCCGGATACCGGCAACCGTGGCGCTATCCACCTTGACCCACACTTCGCCATGATACGCAGCCATACGCGCTAGTCCCTGCTGCACAACCGCCTTATCGGCGTATGAGCCGTTACTGATCAGGCGCAGCGGCAGGTCCAGTTCGAAGCTGTCCATCACCTCGACAATGACAGCGATCACCTTGTCAAAATCACGACTGCCGGTCGGCTCACCATTACCCGAGATGGCAATATCGCACAGGCGGCGACATGCTGCCGGCACATGCTGCTGCATAAACACACCATGCAGAATATTCGTCAGCATGGCCGAGAGCTCTGATGTCAGTAGCGCCAGATCAATAGCCGGCGCTGTGCCGCGTACCAGGTCGGGCACCTGACAGTAGGCACAATGCCAGTCGCAGGCGCTGTTCGGATTCAGATTGATACCGACCGATACACCACCGGCACGGCGCGACACAACCGGGTAGACATAGGTCATGCCGACAGCGTCCCTGTCATGGTTGGATGTATTCAGCTGCAAGCTCATGAATCAGACAAAAATATCGATCGTGCGACCACCGGTGGCGAGCATGTTGGTGGTATTCTGCCCCTTATGCGTGTAGGTCAGCGGAGGTTCTTTGGCCGAATCCTGATAGGCCGCACTGCTGCGCAAGTCGTTGCGCAGGCCGGCTCCACCGCCGGCGGCTTCGGAGGATTTGGTCACCGGCGTAACATCAATGACCGGATTTTTGAATTGGGTAGCAGCCTGTTGCGGCGATATCAGCGGCGGCACAGCCACCGCCTGAGGGTAGCTGTCGAAGCGCATGACAAAGCCCAGCGTCAGTGACATCGAGTCACTTTAACCGCTTGCACGCGCTTGATCAATACAGCTATCACATCGTCACACTACGCATTGCAGCCGTCACCTGCGCAAGATCATCACTCCGGATCACAAACGGCGGCATGGTGTAGAGCAGTCGCCCGAAGGGCCTGAGCCATACACCGCGTGCAATCAGCTGCTGCTGTACATGCACAACATCGATCGGATCCTTCATTTCAATGACACCGATCGCGCCTTTCACGCGCACTGCCTGCACCCGTTCGCTCTCCCGGCAAGGGGAAAGCTGTTGATGCAACTGCGTCTCAATCGCGGCCACCCGCTGCTGCCAGGGGGAAGCCAGCAACAGATCGATACTGGCCAGCGCCACGGCACAGGCCAGTGGATTGGCCATAAAAGTCGGCCCGTGCATCAGTACGCCCTGGCCATCGGCATGAATGCCCGCACAGACACCGGCCGTGCACAATACCGCCGCCAGCGTCATATAGCCGCCGGTCAATGCCTTACCAACGCACAGGATATCGGGCGCAATCTGCGCCTGCTCACAGGCAAACATCGTACCTGTACGGCCGAAACCGGTGGCAATCTCATCGGCAATCAGCAGCACATCGTAGGCATCGCACAGGCTGCGTACCTGACGCAGAAATTCCGGTGCATACACACGCATACCACCGGCGCCCTGCACGATAGGCTCGAGAATGACCGCCGCAATCTGGCTGTGGTGCGCCTCGATCAGGCCGCGGAAGGAGGTCATCTGTTCATCATCCCAGACATCATCGCTGGCAGCCGTTGGCGCATCGGCAAAAAAGTGGTTGGGCAGCTGATCGGCAAACAGATGATGCATGCCGGCAACCGGATCGCAGACGCCCATGGCGCCGAAGGTATCGCCATGATAACCGTGACGTATGCTCAGCAGCTTTGTTTTCCGGCTCTGCCCCTGTGCCTGACAGTACTGCAGCGCCATCTTGATCGCCACTTCCACCGCTACCGAACCTGAATCGGCAAAAAACACATGCTGCATACCGGCCGGCGCAATACTGAGCAGCCGCTCGGCCAATAGTGCAGCCGGTGCATGCGTCAGGCCGCCGAACATCACATGCGCCATTTTACCCAGCTGCTGCTCAATGGCGGCATTGAGTTGCGGCACATTATAGCCGTGGATCGCACACCACCATGAAGCCATACCATCGATGACCCGGCGCCCGTCTTCAAATTCCAGACGTACGCCATCAGCACTTTTCACCGCATAGACCGGCGCGGGATCAAGCATCGAAGCATAGGGGTGCCAGACATGCGCCTGCTCAAATGCCTGCCAGGCCGGCTGCCTGTTATTCATGCGGCCAACCACTCATACGCCCAACCGGCCTGCCGCCACCAGATCCAGCGTCAGCCGCTCCATCACCACCGGCTTCTCCTCCAGCGAGGCGCCCTTGATCAGCTTTTCCGCATCACTGATGCGTTTGATTGCCGCACTCAACTCGGCCCCGCGCCAGCAGCGCGCCTCGGCACTCACCTGCGTGCGCGCGTCGCCAAACACTTTGGCCGCCTGCAACGGATTGCGCTCATGTTGCGACTGATACCAGCAGTACATCAGCAACTGCTGCATGCGCGTACCCAGCCAGGAGAGCATCTGCACTTCAGCCACCTGCTGCTCAACAAGCAGTCGGTGCGCCAGCCCCACGGCATGGGCTTCACGCATGGCCACGGCATGGCACCATGCCTCCAGCGCACCGGGTGCACGCTCACCCAGCAATTCGCCCACCACATCCATACCCAGCAACGCACCCTCGCCGCCGTCGTAGCACTGCAACCGCTCCAGCAGGCGACGGGTGGCCTGGCGCATGCCGCACAGCCTCTCGCCCATCCACTGCAGCGTTGCCGGCGCCAGCTGCAGGCCGGCCGTGTTCACCTCATCAGCCAGCCAGCGGGTAAATCCCGCCGCATCCGGCGCGGAGAACTCGCACTGCGGCAAGCTGTTCTCCGCTTTCATCTTTTTATGCAGCGCCTTGCGCCATTCGATACCCGGCGCACAGATAATCAGGCGATTACCGGCAACAACCGAGCGGCTCATCTTCAGCAGATGCTCGGTCTGTTTCACATTGGCTGACTGGGCATTACGCACCAGTGCATAGCAGTAGGAGGGGCCGAACAGACCTCTGTTGCGCGATGCCTCCTCAATACGGGCGAGCTCCGTAACATCGACACGCATGCGCGTTGCAGCCGTGTCGCCATCGGCCAGCAGCAGCTCGGCCGCTTCAACCAGCGCATCCTGATCTTCACCATGCAGGTAGTAACAGCCGTGTTGTGCAGGCAGCAAACGCGCAGGGGTCAGGCGCATGCAGACTCAGCCCGCATCAGAAACCGGAGCGTACGCGTCCGACCGCATCCGAGACCCACTGCTTCTGTAAATCACTCAACAGCCGCGTACGCGATGCATCAATACTGGCCGGACCGCCGGAAACATAGACATCGCCCTGACGCTGAATCGGGCCACTCTGCCACAGCGTTTTACCATCCTGCTCCAGCATCAGCGAACCGGTGAAGGTCATGCGGTACTGCGTGGCAACGCCCGACAGATCATAGGCCGAGGGCACAAAGGCGAGCGGATTAAGCTGCACATGCAACAGTGCATGATGTGCCGTATCGGCAATCGCTCCGCCATCAATCAACTGGTAGCGCTGTGAAACCAGACGTTGACGCAACATCGAAAGCAGCCTGGCATCGGCATTGCCGGTGATGGTCACCGTATGCACGTCCGCCGGAATAGCGCCGGTACCCTCGCCATGGCCAACCAGATGATAGCCACAGGAGCTCAGCAGCATCAATGCAACCATGACAGCACAGGCGCGAGCAATCATGCCGGTTTAACCACAATATTGAGCAGGCGGCCGGGCACCAGAATCACCTTGACGATCTGCATACCATCCAGCCATTTATGGATGGCATAATCGGCCTGTGCCGCAGCCAGCGCTTCATCCTGTCCGGCATCCTTGCCGATCACGATCTCGCCGCGCTTTTTGCCCTGCACCTGTACCACCAGCGTAATCTCATCCTGCTCCAGTGCTGCCTGATCGGCTACCGGCCAGGGCGCCAGCACGGCGACCTGCTCCATGCCCAGCCGCTCGCCCATTTCGCAGGCAAAATGAGGCACGAATGGCGCCAGCATCGTGGCCAGCACCTGCACGCCTTCACGGTAGGCGGCCTTGCCGCTTTGCCCCTGCGGCAGAAAATCCTGCAACGCGTTGGCCAGCTCCATCTGCGCCGCAATGGCGACATTAAAAGCAAAGCCATGCTCAAAGGCATGCGTCACGCGCTCAATCGTCGTATGTATGGTACGGCGCATCAGCTTCACTGCCGCCGCATCGTCATCCCCGTCAGACGCGGCATCAACCTTCTCCAGCAGACGCCAGACGCGCTTGAGAAAGCGGTGAGCGCCCTCCACACCGGCATCATTCCACTCCAGCTCTTTCTCGGGCGGAGCGGCAAACAGGGTAAACAGGCGCGCGGTATCGGCACCGAAGCGCTCGATAATGGCTTTCGGATCGACGGTATTACCCTTGGACTTGGACATCTTGGTACCGTCTTTGAGCACCATGCCCTGCGTCAGCAGGTTCTTGAACGGCTCATCGCCGCACTGCTCGCTGGTAAACAGCCCGGCATCGCGCATCAGCTTGTGATAAAAACGGGCATAGAGCAGATGCAGCACCGCATGCTCGACGCCACCGATATACTGATCCACCGGCGCCCAGCGTGCCATATCACCGGCATCCACCATGGCATCGGCACTGCGCGGGCTGGTATAGCGATTCATATACCAGGAGGATTCCATGAAGGTATCAAAGGTATCGAGCTCGCGTTCGGCCGGCTTGCCGCAACGCGGGCAGTCGGTGTGCCTGAAGGCCGCACAATCGTTCAGCGGTGAGGCGCCGCCCGTAGGCTGCAGGTCGGTTGGCAGCACAACCGGCAACTGCTCGTCCGGTACAGGCACCGCACCGCAATCAGCGCAGTGAATAACAGGAATCGGTGCACCCCAGTAACGCTGACGCGATACCAGCCAGTCGCGCAGACGGTACTGTACCCGCTCGGATCCCTTGCCGTTTTTGGCCAGCCAGCCGGTAATCGCCGCTTTGGCATCCGGAGATGGCAAGCCATCAAACTGAGCTGAGTTGATCAACTGCCCCTGCTCGGTAAAAGCGGCAGCAGTGATATCCCAGTCGCCTGTTTCCGGCGCAATCACCTGTTTGACCGGCAGATCATATTTGCGGGCAAAATCAAAATCGCGCACGTCATGCGCCGGTACACTCATCACCGCACCCGTGCCGTAGCCCATCAGCACAAAATTGGCGACCCAGACCGGTACACTGGCACCGGTGATCGGATGCACGGCATTGAAACCGGTTGCCATGCCCTTCTTCTCCATGGTTTCGACATCGGCTTCCTTGGTGGAGATCTTGCTGCACTCTTCGAGAAAGTCGGCCAGATCGATATTGGCTTCAGCCGCCTTTTTCGCCAGCGGGTGAGCCGCCGCTACAGCCATATAGGTCACACCCATCAGTGTATCGGGGCGGGTGGTAAAGACCTCCAGTGTCTCATCGGATCCTTCCAGGCGGAAGCTGACCTCGGCACCGGACGATTTGCCGATCCAGTTGCGCTGCATGCCGATTACCTTCTCCGGCCAACCATCCAGCTTATCCAGATCGGCCAGCAACTCCTCGGCATAATCGGTAATACGGATAAACCACTGCTTCAGATTCTTGCGGATGACCGGCGTATCACAGCGCCAGCAGGCACCTTCCACCACCTGCTCATTGGCCAGCACCGTATGGCAGGGATCACACCAGTTCACTTCCGCCCGCGCCTGATATGCCAGCCCTTTTTCCATCAAACGGGTAAACAGCCACTGCTCCCAGCGGTAATATCCGGGGTGGCAGGTGGCAATCTCGCGCGACCAGTCATAGGAGAGGCCGAGACGCTTGAGCTGGACACGCATCTGGTCGATATTGGCATAGGTCCACTCAGCAGGGGGGCGTTTGTGCTTGATGGCGGCATTTTCGGCCGGCAGACCGAAGGCATCCCAGCCGATCGGATGTAGCACATTGAAACCGTGCATGCGTTTGTAGCGTGCCACCGCATCACCCAGACAGTAGTTGCGCACATGGCCCATATGCAGATTTCCTGACGGATAGGGGAACATCACCAGACAGTAATAGGACTCCCTGTCATCGTCATCGCATGCTGCATCGATACCGGATGCATGCCATTGCTGCTGCCATTTGGCTTCTATTTCCTGTGCTTCGTAACGCTCGGACACCGACTCAAACTCCTCATTGCAACCGTGCCCGTTCCCGCACTGCTTACGGACACCCAGCGCCGGATGATGAAGCCATCACAGACGAAAGAAAAGGCTTACGCCTGCAGCTCAGCACCTGCGTATGACAATCAACTCTACAATATGATCCTGATGATCACGCCAGACCTTGAGACTTTGCGGGTTCCCCATCGGATTGATCATGATCTCCAGTTGCCGCAGACACTGGAACTCATGGCGACGGGGAAACAGACGCATCACCATATTCGGCTTCATGGCACCGGCAACAATGGCGGAATCAATACGAAAACCGATCCAGATCAGATCCTGCTGCAACAGGCTGGCAAACAGCCCGGCAGCATCCATATCCCTTTCGTACGACCGGCATGGCAACACATCCAGCGCCAGCGGTACGCCTTCACCGACATCGGAGCTCATCAGGCTGTCGAGCAGATAGCGTAGCGAGCGATGCATATCGTAGACCTGCGGCGTTGTGGAGGCATACATCAGATAGGATGTATGCGCCGCATAAATGCCGTAAAACTCCATCGGCACAACCACATTCACATCCATCTCTATGGGAAAGCGGTCCAGCTCATTCTGCAGCATGCGCGCCTGATTACGGGTGTCGACAATAGCAAACATCTCCGGCCTGCACGCCTCCTCCTCGGCCAGCGAAAAGGTGTGCGACAGCACCGAGGCCACCATGGCATGGGGCTTTTTCACCACATGCGCAGGCCTGGATACAACCACCTTGTCCGCCCGTTGCACATGCTCGCGCAGCGCCTCCATATCGGAAAAGTTCCAGCGCCTGATATCAACAGTCACCCGTTTCAGTGCGCCCTCCATCTCGCCAAGTCGCCGCTGCACATAATCGCTCATATCGACCTGCTCTTTGCGGCTCATATCATCGAGCAAGGTCACATGGATAACATCAAAGGAGTCCAGCAGGCGTTTGAGCATCAACGGCAGTGCGCCAATCCAGCCGACCGCCAGCAGCTGCAGATCTCTCTTCTGTTGCAGTACGACAGGCATCGGCTCTTCTCCGCCAGCAGGCGCCCGCTCCACCTCCCCCATCTGCAGGCAGTATTCGAACTCGCCGTAGAGGGTGGCATGATCCACGGCAATCCCCTGCACTGAAGTCACCTGCACCTCCGCCTGCAGAGAGGAGAGCGGGTGCACCTGTAAACCGGCATCCGCCACGGCCACCAGAATCACCCCCTGCTCAAAGCAGCGCAGCATCATCTCCCGGACGCTGATCGTATGTGTCCCGTCAACAAAAAACCATGTCCCGGACTGTCGGACAATGCGTCCGTCCCACTCCACAACATGCATGGCCGATTCATCCTCTCGCTCGGGAATCATCAAGCGTGAGAGCACCTGATCGACATCCTGATAGACCAGTACATTACGAATCAGATTGGCACGCATATCCGGCTCGGAGATCAGCACGGTCGGCTTGTTGTAGTAGCCCGCCTTATCCCAGCCGACCTGCAGCATATGGTTATAGGATTGCAGGCGCGGCTGCACCATGCCCATCACCGTATAGGAGACCGGTATATCCGGATTCACCTGACGGATCGCCATCAGTGAAAACAGATTCTGCGACAGCTCTTCAGCCGCATTCAGCGTCTCATCGGTACAGACCAGCGCCTGTCTGGCCGAGCCCAGATTCACCCGCTGCATTGACTCGGCATCTTCCGTGTCACCCCAACGGAATGTGACCCAGCTCTCCAGCTCATCCGGCCGTTTTTTGGTCTCGCCGAGAAACACCAGCTTCAGCCTGGCGAAACGCTGATCGGAGAGTTGCTTCAACTTTTCAATAATAAACGGCGATGCGCTGTTCCAGCCTATCATCACCAGATGGTTGGCTATCATCAGTTTTTCATTGCGCAACTTGGCCATCAGACCGGAAATAATGCTCGAGCCGATACCGATGAAAAATGCCAGAATAAACATGCCCAGCACCACGCTGAACACCGAAAACAGCGCCAGATTATCATCGCCAAGCGGATCACTCACCAGATTACCTGCCGCCATCAGCGTACGGAATGCGAACCAGATCTGTACAAACAGATTCTCATCCACCGCCGAGAGTACGCCATCCTGGGAGAAATCGAATCCGGACATGGTAAAGTGACCCACCACACCGCCGCTAATCGAGAGCATGGCCAGCAGCAGTACCACCAGTATAATCTCCTGACTGTAATCACCTTCGCGGAATACCTTGCCCAGATTACGCAGGATCACCATCCATGGCCTGAACAGTCGTACCAGCCGGATAGCCCTGAGTGCATTGCCATATGGGATAGAGGTCAGTCCCGGCACCATGACAACCGTGGCCAGCAGATCAATGCCCCAGAACCCCCACTCCACCATGCGCTCCCGACGGGTTGAAAAGGTCATGTTCCTCAGCAGCACAAAACGGATCACCACCTCGACGGAAAAGTAGACGATAATCCCCCACAACAGCTGCCCTTCAACAAAGAAAGAGAGCATCACCACCAGTGAGATAAACATGCCATAACCGGGTGAAAACATCAGGCTCTGCATATCGATATAGCGGAACAGCCTCAGCGCCCTGAGCAGGTATAGCGCCCGCAGGAAGCGGGCAGCGGCACCCTCCTCGCCGAGCATCATCTGCAGATCGAATGCTGTCGCCAGCAGTGACAGCAGGGCCAGTGTGTCAAAAAACAGAAACAGCACGTCAAGTTTCAGGTTCAGCGAGGATTTATACGGATTGGTCTTGCGCTTGTAGCGCATCAGTGCCGCACGCAGTCCCAGCTCAGCCATAAACAGCAGGCCCAGCACCGCCGCAATAGCCTGACTCTGGGTGAATGAGAGCAGAATCAGCAGCAGCATCAACAGCCCATAGCGATGATGCGACATCACCCACTCGGCATAATAATAAAAGTTTGTTCTCTGGCCCATATCGCCCCCCTGAGCAAACGCAGATCAGTTGAGCAAGTCCTGCGCCAAGCTGCCCGATTCAGCCGCGGCTGTTTTCACGCTGGCCCGATCATTGCTTATATTAGACAGCACAGCTGTTACCACTACATCTGCAATGGAGTACCGTATGAAACAACTGAATCAATGCTGCCGGGTGATACTGCCTGTATTGCTGCTTATGCTGGGCGGCTGCGTCACGGTGCAGGATGTCATGGAATCCGACCCCTCCGGGCTGCTCTCGTCGCTTGCGGAAAAAACTGCAGCAACGCCGGCAGAGGTCATCAACAAGCGCATGCTGCATGCCGATCAGGCCAGTGACCGGATAGGCGCCAGAAACAGCCTGATAGGTGAACTTATTAGCGATGCGGATCAGGTTTGCCATCATCGGCTTGCCCTACTCCCTCAGCAGATTGAAAAATGGACACTGGCGATTCACCGGCGTGATAAACTGGCAATCCTGCTCAATGATGGCATCTCGCAAAGACCGCTGGACCACATCAACCCCGATCTGGCCATTGCGCTGCCCGAGCCGGGCCCTGACCCGAAACAGCAACTGGCCGATGCCATGGTCGCCATCATCACCGCACAGCGCGAGGCGATCCGCACCACGCTGACAGCACGGGAAGAGCTGGATATCCATCGCTATCCGATCAAACAGGCTCTGCTGGATGTACGCACGTATCACCTCGCATGCTCTGCCGAGTTAGGCCTGAGCGGCGTGACCCATGCCTCTTCATCACAACGCATGACAGTCGAAGAGAAACAGATGAAAGTCGAATCCCTGATACAGCTGCGCCAGACCCTGATGGAACAGGGGCTCAGCACACGCACCATACAGAAACAGATCGATGCGGTGATTCTGGCCGATTAAGTGTACTGAGCGAACAGCAACCCTGACGCCTGCCGCGCATGATCATTGGCTGAACCGCCCGGCTGCGCTATGCTGGGTGACATTGACAATGCCGCAGGAGATAGCCATGAACTTACTTATTTTTTTGCTGATCGGTGCAGTTGCCGGCTGGATTGCAGGTAACCTGACCAAAGGCGGCGGTTTCGGACTGCTCGGCAATATGGTGATCGGTGTGGTCGGTGCCTTTATCGGAAAATTCGTCTTCGGCTTTTTCGGTTTTGCCTTCGCCGGCATGATAGGAACACTGATGGCTGCAGTGCTGGGCGCCGTGATTCTGATCTTCATTGTCGGGCTGATTAAGCGCTAGTGCACAACAGCATAGAGGCTGCGCATGTTTCACCAGCCATGCCGGCAAACAAAAAAGTATTCCGGCAGGTAGAGCATGAACAGTCGCGTTAAAGCCCTGATTGATCAGATGAAACAGCTGGAAGAGGAGCTAAGCAGTGAACTCCAGCAGCAGGAGGATTCGCTGCTCTTCCAGCTTAACGGCAAAAAAGTGGAGTTTGAGCAAAGCATCAGGCAGGCCCACCGCAAATTAAAAATTAATGTATGGTGCTGGCTGGTGGGCGTTCGCCCGATCAACATCATTACCGCACCGATCATCTACGGCATGATCATCCCGCTGCTGATTGTCGACCTCTCCATCAGCTTCTATCAGTTCAGCTGCTTTCCGATCTACAAGATCGCCAAGGTGCGCCGCCGCGATTACATCGTATTTGACCGCCATCACCTTGCCTACCTGAATATCTTTGAGAAGTTCCACTGCCTCTACTGCGCTTATGGCAACGGGCTGATTGCCTATGTGCATGAGATTCTGGCACGTACAGAGCTCTACTTCTGCCCGATCAAGCACGCCCACAAACTGCTCGCCACCCACAGGCACTATCGCCATTTCATCGCTTATGGGGATGCTAAAGATTACCCCGCCAGGCTTGAAGCCATGCGCCAGAGCCTGGCTGAAAAACCGAAGTCGTAGCGGCTATGCGCTCTCACCCATAACGCCGAGAGCAGTGCTACCCGTGTACAACCGGCATCATTGCGCTCCCATCGATTCGCGCAGTTTAAACATCGCCCGCGCCTCGATTTGCCGTATGCGCTCCATGGAGACGCCGAACTCTTCGGAGAGCTCTTTCAGCGTAGCCGGCTCATCCGCCAGATGGCGGCGCTGTATAATCAGGCGATCACGTGCCGGCAGACTGCCCATGGCTTGTGACAGCAGTGTCTGCTGATGATCCGCCCAGTTACTTTCGGCCACAATCTCTTCCGGTGAAGCGTCGAGCGATGGCAGTCCGTGCACCATCGCATCGCCATCCTCATCGCAGGCATAATCCAGCGACAGATCGCGCTGCAAAAAGGCACCGGCCGCCTCCTGATATGCGGCACCGCTGATGCCGAAATCGGCACCCACATCATCGGCCTTGCTGCCATCAAGTGCGGCAATGGCATTTTTCGCTTTCTGCAGGCCGGCAAAGATGCGACGCTGCAGCTTGTTGGTACCGAGCTTGACGATACTCCACGAGTGCAGGATAAATTCATGGATGGCGGCACGTACCCACCATGAGGCATAGGTCATCAGGCGAAAACCACGCTCCGGATCAAAGCCTTTGACCGCATGCATCAAGCCCAGCGTCCCTTCCTGAATCAGATCCATCTCCGGCAGGCCAAAGTGCCGGTACTCCCGGGCGATAGCCGCCACACCACTCAGGTTGGCAACCACCAGCTGTCGCGCCGCTTCACGATCACCCTGATCACGCCACAGCCTGGCCAGACGCGTCTCTTCCGCCCGGTCCAGCCGGGGTGCCTTGCGCATCTCGCGTGAAAACAGGGAAAGACTGGAAAGCTCCAGTGTTGCTGCCATTGAACCCACCTCCGGAAAACAGTCGGGCGCACTACGCCACTCCGGGTATTTGTAGGGTTGAAAACAGGCTCATTCAAGGGTTGTGGCAGCAGAGAGGTGCGGATCAGTGCCAGCCAAGCCAGTCCAGCAGCTGCGCCTCATCGGCCACCTCAATACCCAGCTCACGCGCTTTGGTCAGTTTCGAGCCGGCTTTCTCACCGGCAATAACCAGATCGGTCTGGGCGGATACCGAACCGCTGGCACGCACACCAAGTGCGCGCAGCTGTTCCTGCGCCATACGCCGGTTGATGGCTGTAAAACTGCCGGTCAGCACAACCGTCTTACCTGCCAGCGGATGATCATGCTGCTGCCGTTGCGGAGGCTCGGGCGTCACACCGGCAGCCAGCAGACGGGCAATCACCTCCCGGTTATGCGCTTCACGGAAAAAGCTCAGGATACTGCTTGCCACTTCCGGCCCGACATCCGGCACAGCAATCAGCGCCGCCTCATCGGCCTGCGCCAGCAGGTCCAGAGCGGCGAAATGATCGGCAAGTGCTGCTGCCGTTGCCGATCCGACATGGCGAATACCCAGCGCATGCAGAAAACGGGCCAGCGGACGCTGTTTACTCTGCTCCACGGCAGCTTGCAGATTGGCTATTTTTTTCTCCCCCATACCCGGCCAGTCGTGCAGGGAGGCATAATCCAGCTCATACAGATCGGCGATATCCCGCAGCAGCCCTTCATCCACCAGTCTGGCAATGAGCTTGTCACCCATACCTTCAATATCCATGGCGCCGCGGGAGACAAAATGGCGTAGTCGCTCGGTCAATTGCGCCGAACAGGAGAGGCCGCCGCCACAGCGAATGGCTACCTCACCCTCCAGGCGAAACACCGATGCGCCACAGACAGGACATTGATCGGGAGCTTCGGGCATCAACGCCTGCGCATCCACATCCACCGCCCTGACCACCTCCGGAATCACATCACCGGCCCGACGTACAATGACGCGTGCGCCGGCATAGACCTGTTTTCGTTTCAACTCATCAATATTGTGCAGTGTGGCACGTGAGACCATGACGCCACCAACAGCCACCGGCTGCATATCGGCAACAGGGGTGATCACGCCGGTTCGCCCCACCTGCCAGATGATCTCCTTCACCGTGGTTGTCACTTCCTCGGCCGGAAACTTGTGGGCAATAGCCCAGCGTGGTGAGCGGGCAACCGCACCGAGGCGATCCTGCAATGAAAAATCATCCAGCTTATAAACGACCCCGTCGATTTCATACTTAAGCTCGGGGCGCTGCTGTTGCAGCGCATCATAGGCGACAAGTAGCGCGGGCAGATCACCGGCGATGGAGGTTTGCTGAACGGCAAAACCGAATCCGGCCAGTCGTTCCAGCAGTTGCGATTGACTGGCGGCAACCGCCCTGCCGCCCAGACCTGCGCCATAAGCAAAGAACCCCAGACGGCGACTGGCGCTTACACGGGCATCGAGCTGTCTGAGCGAGCCGGCAGCGGCATTGCGCGGATTGGCAAACGGTTGTGCGCCCTCGACATCCTGGCGGGCATTGAGTGCGGCGAAAGCCGCGCGCGACATATAGATCTCGCCGCGCACCTCCAGCACTGCCGGCAGCTCGATACCATCGATCTGCTTCAGCTGCCACGGAATATCGCCGATGGTACGGACATTGTCGGTCACATCCTCGCCGGTCGCACCATCGCCACGTGTAGCCGCCACAACCAGACGCCCCGCCTCATAACGCAGGTTGATTGCCAGCCCATCTACTTTCGGCTCGATAATAAAAGAGTGCGCGCGATCCGGCAGCGCTTCATCAATGCGCTGAACAAAGGCCTCCACCTCATCGGCAGAGAACGCATTGGCTAATGAGAGTAGCGGCTCACCATGCAAGCGCGGCGTGAACACCTGAGACACAGGGGCTCCCACTGTGCGGGTCGGGGAATCATCCGGTACCGGCTCCGCCAGTTCAGCTTCCAGCGACTCCAGTTCTCGCAGCAGCCGGTCGTATTCAGCATCGCTGATGACCGGGGCATCGAGAATATAATAGCGGTAATTATGCTCGCGCAGTTGCGCGCGCAGTTCTTCGATCCGGGAGCGTAACTCCGGCTGTTGCCTGTCCGACATCAGCCGCCTGCAGCGGGTGTCGCCGCACGCGTGGCAACCGGTCTGGCCAGCGCAGCCTTGATGCGGGCAAGTACCGGCGGGCTCATCCAGTCCACCGCACCAACCATATGTTCGAGGATCACACCATCACGATCGATGAGAAATGATTCCGGATAGCGGAATACGCCATAACGGTGTGATATGGCACTGTCGGCATCATGCAGCACCTGAAACGGCATCTGATACTCCTTCACAAAGGAGTTCAGATCTTCCCGCCGGCTGTCCACCGATACGGCAACAATATTCAGGCCGCTGGCACCCAGCCGCTCATGCAACTGCACCATGGATGGAATTTCCTGACGGCACGGAGGACACCATGTCGCCCAAAAATTCAGCAGCACCACCCCGCCTTGCGGCAGGGCTTGCCCCTTACCGGCCAGATCGGGCAGCACAAATTCGATGCGCTGGCTCCCGACATCAATATTCACCGGAGCCTCCGGCAGTGTCTGCCAGATAAGTGCGCCCAGGCCGGTTAATCCAGCCAGAATAAGCAACCAACGCAGAATCATGCTCCGCACTCCGCACTACCGATATCCGCCAACGCAGCCTGCAATTGCTCGGCTGTCACCCGGTGTTTGAATAACATCTTTCCCTCACAGACAAGTACAGGCACATCCATGCCGTAGCGGACAAGCAAGCCCTTGTCCCTGTCCACATTTACAGCTTCCCAGCTGCACAGCCCCTGCTCCGCCGCCGCCTCAATCACGGCTGCGGCAACATCGCACAGGCTGCACTGCCGGCGGGTCATCATCTGAATATGCGGCAATGACATCGTGTGCGTATCAGTTCTTATCGTGCGGCGCGGGCAGCTGGATCAACGCGAACACCTGATCTCCGCCCCGATCGAGCATGACACGCAGTACGGCACCCGGCTCGAATTTACTGATCGTGGCGGTAAACTCTTTCAGGCTCTTCACATCTTCACCATTGATGCGGTAAATCACATCGCCACGGGCAATACCCGCACGTGCTGCCGGCATACCCGGCTGCACCTGCTCAACAGCCACACCCTGCTTTACACGCGCATGCAGCTGACGGGCGATATCCCTGTTCAAATCCTTGACCACGAGACCCAGACGCACCTTGCCCTGTTGGTCGCTAGCCATTGCATTGCTGGCTACCTTGTCATCAGGCATCGCTTCTACCGTGACGGTAATGGTTTTAGCTTTGCCATCGCGGATAATGCCTACCTTCACCTTGTCGCCCGGCGCATGTCTGGCTACACGAATCGGCAGTTCATGCGCCTTTTTGATCTGCTCGCCATCGATCGACACAATCACATCACCGGCGCGAATGCCCGCCTTGTCGGCGGCAGAACCAGCCTCAACCTGCGGCACCAGCGCACCTTCGCGATTTTTCAGGCCCAGCGCCTTGGCTGTCTCCTTATCCAGATCGGTGATATGTACACCCAGTCGGGCACGTGTGATATGACCGGTTTCGCGCAGTTCACTCACGGTCGACTTGGCCAGATTAATCGGAATGGCAAAGCCGATGCCGTTATTGCCGCCACTACGGGAGTAGATTGCTGTATTAATACCGATCACTTCACCGCGTACGTTAAACAGCGGGCCGCCCGAATTGCCGGGATTGATGGCAGCATCCGTCTGGATGAAATCATCATAGGGGCCGGAGCCGATGACGCGGCCCTTGGCGGAAACGATACCGGCGGTCACTGTCTGCTCCAGGCCGAACGGATTACCGATAGCAACCACCCAGTCGCCGACGCGCAGTGCCTGGGAATCGCCCAGTGTTACTGCCTTCAGATTTTTCGCCTTTATTTTAAGTAGTGCCACATCAAGCTTCGCATCGGCCCCAATCACACGCGCCTGATGCTCGGAACCATCACGCATCTTGACCAGCACCTCATCGGCGCTGTCCACGACATGGTTGTTGGTAACGATATAACCATCGGCACTGATGACAAAACCGGTACCCAGTGCATGCTGCTCCTGTTCCGGCATATTACGCAGGAAGTCATGGAAGAACTCTTCGAAGGGTGAGCCCTGTGGAAAACCGAATCCGGGTGGCAGGCCTTGCGCAGTTTTTACACGCTTGGTGGTGCTGATATTCACGACCGAATCGGCTTGTGCCGCAGCAAGATCGGCAAAGCTGTCGGGCATGGCATTTGCAGGCAGGGCCCACATCACCGCAATCAATACTAGGGGGAATAATCGTTTGATATGACTCAATCTACACTCCTTGGCAATATAATCAGACCGCTTTGTAAGCGTGTCAGATGAAAAAAAGATGAATATAACTTTTCAGTTTAACGGGATAGACGGTCCTGTGTTGATACAGATATCGGCACTGCGGATGACCTGCACCATGCGTGCATCGAGACTATTGCGTCCGGCCGATACACGCGCCCGAATCAGGGCATAGCAGGCCAGCACTGCAGCAATACCCGCCAAAGCGGCCATTGCATCCGGCTGCCACCATGCCATTTCCACAGCCAGCGCACGCGTCAGCGCGCCGACAAACACAAAGGCCAGCATGGGTAAGGCATACAACTGGAAGGATACTTTTAACAACAGAGCGTCCGGCACATCCAGCAGCACCTGATCGCCAACCCGTGCTTGCAGGGTGTTTTTCACCCGCAACTCGGCAACGCGTTCCACCCAGGAGCCCATGGTCGAGCAGGAGCTCTGGCCGGCGCATTTGCCGCAGGCGGTCGCCCGCTTACCCTGCACCAGCACCATATCTCCTTCGATAGCCACGACACTTACCTGTTGTTCCAAATAGACTCCCGCATGCCATATTCCGGCTGTAAACCACAGCTTGCGGAGCGTATCTTACACAGCGACTTCAGCGGCACCAGTGCAGAATAAACACCTTTCGCTTCTCCATTGTCATCGGGCAGGCGTAGTATTGCACCAATATGACGAATCAAAAATTACGCCTGGAAGCGGATTACCTGATTATCGGCAGCGGTGCCTCCGGCCTGCTGGCGGCAAGCAGGCTTGCAGAGCACGGCACGGTGCTGCTGGTCAACAAGGGGCAATTCAAGGATTCCAGCACCTGGAATGCACAGGGCGGCATCGCCAGTGTACTGTCTGCAAAAGACTCCATCGAATCGCATGTGCAGGATACACTGATCGCCGGAGCCGGCCTCTGCCATGAAGATACGGTGCGCGGCATCATCATGCATGGCCATAGAATTGTGCAGGAACTGGCCTCCATCGGCACGAATTTCGATACCCACGAAGGTGAACTGCATCTGACCCGTGAAGGGGGGCACAGCAACCGCCGCATCGCCCACTCCCGCGATGCCACCGGCCGCGCCATCGGTGAGGCCCTGCTGGCCAGTATTGCACCACACACCAATATCCGGCGACTGGAAGAGCATACAGCGATCGATCTGATCACCACACGCAAACTGGGCCGCGGCAGTAAGAACCGCTGCCTGGGTGCCTACCTGCTGGACCCTGCAGGTCAGGTGATCACCGTCTCTGCCGGCTGCACGATTCTTGCCACCGGCGGCGCGGGCAAGGTTTATATGTTCACCTCCAATCCGCATGCTGCCACCGGCGACGGTATCGCCATGGCCTGGCGTGCCGGCTGCCCGGTGATGAATCTCGAATTCATCCAGTTTCACCCCACCTGTCTCTATCATCGGGAGGGCTCCAGCATGCTGCTCTCCGAAGCCTTGCGCGGCGAAGGGGCGCATCTGGTGGATGCCAATGGCCGGCGCTTCGCCTTCGACTATGACGAACGCGGCGAAATGGCTGCACGCGATATTGTCGCACGCGGCATCGATCATGAGATGAAAAAGCAGGGTGCGGATTGTATGTATCTCGATGCCAGACCGATCGGCCGCGATATGATCCTCAACCACTTCCCCAACATTCATGCCCGTCTGCTGGAGCTGGGGCTGGATATGACAACTGAGCCGATCCCGATTGTACCGGCCGCCCACTACCTCTGTGGCGGCGTTCAGACCGATATGCACGGTAAAACAGCCATTGATGGACTCTATGCGATTGGCGAGGCGGCCTGCACCGGCCTGCACGGGGCCAATCGTCTGGCCAGCAACTCGCTGCTCGAATGTCTGGTCATGGCCGACTACTGTGCCGCCGATATTCTGAGCCATCCGCGTGCCACGCTGCTTAGTGCACCACTATGGGATGATAGCGGTATCGAACCGGAACATGAACGCATCCAGATCAAGCAGAACTGGGATGAGATACGCGCCACAATGTCACATTATGTTGGTATCGTGCGCTCGGATGAGCGCTTGCGCCGGGCCAGACGGCGTCTGCGCATCATCCACGAAGAGATTGAGGTCTATTACTGGAAACATCCGGTCAGCCGGGATCTGATCGAATTGCGTAATCTGGAGCAGATGGCCGAGCTGATTGTCAGGAGTGCCCAGAACCGCCATGAATCGCGCGGCCTGCACTACTCGACCGATTACCCTGACACCCTGCCCGAGCCGCACGATACCATCCTCACCCCGGATTACTGATGCGCTGCCTGTTACTGCGCATTCGCGGCCGCGTGCAGGGGGTCGGCTTCCGATATTATACGCAGGCTCAGGCGGAGTGCCTCGGCATCACCGGCTGGGTCCGGAATATGTCCGATGGCAGTGTGGAAACCTGCATCTGCGGTAACAGTGAGCAGCTGGCCGCCATGCAGGCCTGGCTTGCGCACGGCCCGGCCAGCGCCCGTGTCGATCATGTTGATGAGCATCCCGCACCGGAATCCACACCCCCGCCCCGCTTCACCATCATCTGAAACTGCCATTACCAGTATGGAACCTAAAGGTAAACGGTGCAGCGCTGATTCTGGCGTCCGCCCCGGTAATTGCTTAGGTGAACTGCTTGATCTCCTTTTCGTAGCACTGTGGGCAGATACCATGCGAGGCCATCGCACCTGAGATATCACGGACATACTGTTCCACAGAAACCCACTCACCTGTATCCTCTTTGATTTTCTTACAATAACAGCAGATCGGATAAATCTTGCTCAAATCATGAAGCAAACGATCACGGCTGCTTATCTCCTTTTGGGCTAAAATAATGCGAAGAGTCAATTCAACCATTCTCTTGATCTGTTCGACCACCTTGATGTGCAATTCATTATGAGCATTTTGCTTGTTGTCTATGAAACACACTGTCCCGAACTGTCCCCCATCGGGATAGTTAATCGGCATCCCTAAATAAGAGACCATGTGCATGCCGACTGCAGCAGCATTGTCTTTCCACTGGGGATCCTGGAGTGCATCTGGAATCAGATTTAGCCCTCTGCTTTTCAGCGTATGCTCGCAGTACCATCCGGAATCAGGGTACTGTGACGTGTAGTTTGCAGGGTAAGGGTTTCCCTCGGTCTCACTGGAAAGGAGAATCTCGATTTCGTTACCGTCAACACGTGTAATCAGACCAGCAGGAACGCCAAAGATGTCAGCCACATCATTGAGCATGTGCTGCCATTCATGCAAAATATCTTCGGTAAGCGATTCGCGATTGAAAGGTTTTTTTTTCATGTCCTTCAATATCACCTCCAAAATATCTTATCAGTCAAATTAGCATACAGACTAAGCTCAACCGAGGCAGGCCGCAATGCAGTCTGACGTCGGCTGGTGCGAACTGTTGGGTTCGTGGCACCCTCCACATACTCAACAGCTGGATGCCATGCAGGTCTGGCTTGCGCACGGGCCGACCAGCGCCCACGTCGATCATGTTGAGCTTTGCCCTGCACCGGAACAGATGCCTCCGCCCGGCTTCACCATCATCTGATCTCTATGTCTCGCAGGGCTTTATAAGATAATATGAATGACTGTTCCCGGCCAACTCCTGTCATTCGCCGACAATCAGTATTTAACTGATTACTTCACTTTTATGTTAAGACGTTCAGGCGGAACCTGGGCTTGGCCTCTAATATGCTGACACTGGTAAAGCACCATGAGGAGTAAATCCATTGAGGCTAAGATTGAAAAAAGGGCTGACCCAGCGATTGGCATTGGCTGCCGCCTGTAAGCTAACCAGGCGCGTAATTCGCAGCTTTGTCTATGACAGAAAAACGGGCATTGCTTTTCTGAATTAGTCCCTCAGTGGGTGAATCTTTATCGAGGCAGAAAATCGTGGAGCATGGCAAATTTTACCACATTCACATAGATGATCAGATTCCGAAGCCTGGCCTATCGAATAACTGTTACTGGCCGGTTGAGGCCATTCGAGAAGAAGCGCCCTTATCTACTAAATGAGGCGCGTAGCACTGCGTGATTGTCTCTTTGTTGTCGGCAGGTTACTTTTGCAAACATGTTTGAAATCACCGATAATCTGATCATCGTCCTCTCCCTGCTACTGCTTGTCCTGATTCTATGGCTACTGAGCTATCGCAAGCAGCAGGAGCGCATCGCATCGTTGCAGGCGGCCGCTGCCGAGCTGGAAGATACTGTCTCCGCACGCCAGTCACTGATCGACAGCCAGAACCGGGAGATCGGCGATCATCGGGTGGCCAGCGCCTCCATAGGCGAGCGCCTGAATAACAACGAGGCGCTCAGGACAGCGCTGGAATCCCGATTGGCGGAGAAAGAGGCGGCACTGGCCGAGCTTGCTGCCGTCAGCTCTCGCCATGAGGCGCATATTGCCGAGCTGAATATTGCCATCAGCAAGGATCGCGAAGCCGCCGCCGAGAAACTGGCTTTGCTGGAAGAGGCGAAAACGAAGCTGGGGCATGAGTTCAAGCTGCTGGCCAACCAGATTTTCGAGGAGAGGGGCAAAACCTTCTCCGAGCAGAACCGCAGCAGCATCGATGAGGTACTCAAACCGATGCGCGAGCAGATGGGCGAGTTCCGCAAACGCGTTGATGAAGTACATCTCAATGATGCCAAGGATCGTGCCTCGTTGCGCGAGCATCTGAACCAGCTGGAGAAGCTGAATCGCCAGATGTCCGAGGATGCCATTGGCCTGACCCATGCGCTGAAAGGGCAGAGCAAGGCGCAGGGCAACTGGGGCGAGATGATTCTTGAGCGCATTCTGGAAACCTCCGGCCTGCGCGAAGGTAAGGAGTTCGCCCGCGAACAGTCGTTTACCGGTGAGGATGGCAAGCGCCTGCGGCCGGATGTGGTCGTCTACATGCCGGGCGACAAGCAGGTGATTATCGATTCCAAGGTATCACTGACCGATTATGAGCGCGCCGTCTCGGCAGAAGATGACGACAAACGCAAACTGGCGCTCACCGCCCATGTCAGAAGCCTGAAAAGCCATATCCAGGGACTCTCTTCAAAAAACTATCACCACCTGCCCAATGTCCATACACCCGATTATGTGCTGATGTTTGTGCCCATTGAGGGCGCCTACCTGATGGCCATCGAGGCCGATCCGGGTGTGTTCGAGGCGGCGTTTGAACAGCGGGTGGCCGTGGTTACCCCCTCCACCCTCTATGCGACACTGAAACTGATTGAGCAGCTGTGGCGCTATGAGCGGCAGAGCGAGAATGTGGTTAAGCTGATCGACCGGGCCGGAAAACTACACGACAAGATGGTCTCATTTATCGAGTCGTTTGAGGAGATCGGTGCACGTCTCGAGCAGGCGCGATCGGCTTATGACACCTCACTGAACCGCATCCGTACGGGTCCAGGTAATGTTATCAACCAGATCGCCACGCTGGGCAATCTGGCCGGCAAGACCAAAAAGGAGCTGCCGAAGCATCTGATCGAGGCTGCTGCACTCTCCGATCCGTCGGCTGATCACGACTGATCTGTTTGCACTGCCTGTATAAAGCTGCGCGTGTCGCATGCAGTATTGGCAGCATGAGGTTTTCTGATGGTTGAAATAGGCAAGCTTAACAGACTGAAAGTGGTCAAGGAGGTCGATTTCGGCCTCTATCTGGATGGCGGCGAGCAGGGCGAGATCCTGCTACCGATCCGTTACGTGCCCAAAAGCTGGCAAGTCGACGCAGAGCTGCCGGTATTTATCTACCGCGATTCGGAAGACCGCATCATCGCCACCACGGAAAAGCCCTATGCGATGGTCGGCGATTTCGCCTGCCTGAAGGTCATATCGATCACACGCATGGGGGCATTCCTCGACTGGGGACTATCGAAAGATCTGCTGGTGCCCTTCTCCGAGCAGATTCACGAGATGGAAGAGGAGAAGCGCTATGTGGTGCGCGTCTACCTCGATGAGAGCAGCAACCGCATCGTAGCCTCGGCCCGGCTGGATGATTTTCTCTATGAAGAGAGTGAAGACGATTTTGAAGCCGGTGAAGAGGTGGATCTGTTTGTCGCCAACAAGTCAGACCTCGGTTACAAGGTGATCATCAACAACACCCACTGGGGACTGCTGCATAATCAGGAAGTTGTGCATCCGCTCAAGCGCGGCGAACGGCTGAAAGGCTTTGTCAAAAATATCCGCGAGGATGGTAAAATCGATATTGCCCTGCATATGCGAGCACGCGACAAGACCGATGATGCCTGCGACATCATCCTCAAGGCGCTCAAGCGCGGCGGCGGTTTTCTCGCCATCACCGACAAGAGCTCACCCGATGAGATCAGAGCACTGTTCAGCCTCAGCAAGGCGATGTACAAAAAAGCTGTCGGCTCGCTCTACAAGCGCAAGATCATACTGATCACCAATGAAGGCATTCGCCTGCAGGAAAACGACAGCGCACAGAAACAGGGCTGAGCCCGGCATCCTCTCCTGGAGAGATGGCAGAACCTGCTCAAGTAGTGAACCTCTGCCGCGATAAATAAAGTACAAACGCTGAAGGCCTGCCAGCCCCGTGGCGGGCCTTCTTCGTTTTACCGGTTCAGCATGGATCGATCAATGGCCGCCACGAAGCTCTCGAAAGCTTGCCTGCCAGCCACCGAAATCATCCCGGAACACGCGGTAATCGACGACAGTATCGAATGCCACCACCTGCTCATTTCCCTTGGCGATCTCCAGCTTGCATGTGCCTTTGACACGCAAACGGTACGGCCAGAACTCATGCCGATGGTTAAATCGCCCTTGCAGACGCACGCTTATGCTGGCGACCTGCACATCCTCGGTATAGCCGCGATGCGCATCGTGCAGCCAGCTAAGCGGTATGCCCTGCTGCACACTCTGCTGTACAATATGGATGAGCTGACCACCGTCCGGCGGTACAAAGTAGGCTGCCCTTGCCGCCATAACGCGGGCATCACGAAAGCCAGGGACAAACTGATCCGACTGCTCGAATGAACGGGCAGCCTCGGCAAAGCGATCCGCCTGCATCAGCTCCACCCCCTGCGCGTAATAGCGGTCGGCATCCGCCCTGTTGGCCAGCTCCGTGTAACGGGCGGCCAGCAGCGAAGCGTCGCGAAAGCCCGGCACAAATGAGAGCGCCTCTGTAAATGCCGCCGCCGCTTCCCTGTAGTGCTGACTTGCAGCCAGCTGCTCGCCGCTCTGGTAACGCAGCAGCGCATCAGCCCTGTCGGCCAGCGTCTTATATTTTGCGGCCAGCGTATAGGCATCCCGGTAACCGGGAATAAACCCGTCCGCTCTGGCAAAGGCGATGGAGGCCGCCCTGTAGTCCCGCTGTTGCACGGCCTGCACAGCCCGCCCGTAATAGATTTTGGCATCCGCAAGATCGGCCAGATGTCCGTTCTTCTCAGCCGCTACCCCCGCATCCCTGTATGGATTGAGAAACGACAGCGCCCCGGCGAACTCCGCCTGCGCCTGCCGATAGGCGCGGCCTTTGGCATAGCGCTGGCCGTTGGCATAGTGCGCCGCCGCCGCATTTTGGTACGCCTCATCGCGCAGCACACCCACATCATGCGGCGCCATGGCCAGCATCGTGTTGATCGCCGCCCTGTTGGCTTTTGATGTATTCACCCGGTTGCCGAATGTTGCCAGCGCCTGCTGCAACTGATTGAGCGTCCGATTCATGGCAGTGACGCGATCATAACCATAGGCCGCCCGGTCCCAGTCACGCGTCTGTTTATGCTGCTCGATCCCGCTCAGCTGTTGCGCATAGGCCTGATCAGCGATGCCGGGAAACAGGCCGATCATCTTATAATTGCCGATATTCGCCTGCAGCGACTGCGCCGCCTGATCAAAGGCCGCACCATAATCACCCTGCTGCACGCTCTGTTGCGCCAGTGCAAATTTCTGCTCCGACACTGTCGCGCAAGCGCCCAGCAGAAAAACAAGCCCAAGCCCGATCACTATCCTGTTGCTGATCCGCACTAACCACCTCCTGATACACACAGCGTACCATACGCGGTGAATCGATTCGTGCAGTAGCAAATACAGCGCAGCCGGCGTTTATTTTCCGCTATAGCCTGTGCAATCCTGCCACAGCAGTTGTTGTGCCGGTTGACGCAGAGCGGCTGGCAGCGACACTCGCCGCCATGAACACGTACTTTGTGCACAAAAAGGTAGCGCTATCCCGCTGGCTCATCGCCCGCTGGAACCACTGCCTGTGCCCCGGAGTATGTTGATTCGTTAACCACTGAATCAGTTATTGAACGGCCTCGGGTTTTGATGAACCCGGGGCCGTTTTTTTTGTACCACTAAAACTGTTATCTGTACCACGCAGTTCACAAAGATCACGCAGAGAGCATCAGCGGAATATGGGGTAATGCAGTTCCATGGCCTTTCTCTCTATTTTTCGTGGACTGCGTGGTGAATAGTAGAAATAAGGAGAAGAGCATGTCAGTTCCATCGGCATATTTAGGCGTCATACTTATCTGGAGCACCACCCCGCTGGCCATTCTGTGGAGCAGCCAGGAGGTCGGTTTTGTCTTCGGCGTCACCAGCCGTATGCTGATCGGTGCCGTGCTGGCGCTGATCGTTGCTGCACTGATGGGTTCCGGACTTATCTGGCATCGTCGTGCCCTGCTGGCCTATATGGCTGCAGGCTTCGGCATTTTCGGCAGCATGATGAGTGTCTACTGGTCTGCGCAATACATCCCTACCGGCTGGATTTCGGTTATTTTCGGCATCTCACCAATTGTCACCGCCCTGATGGCGCGCCTCTGGCTGGATGCGGAGCCGCTGACCCGCCCGCGCCTGTTCGGCATGCTGATCGGGCTCTCCGGCCTGCTGGTGATGTTCGGCAGCAGCTTTAAGCTGCAAGATCAGGCTGCCCTCGGTGTGCTCGGCATGCTGGTATCGGTAAGCATTCATTGCGCCAGTGCTGTATGGATCAAGCGGATCAGGCCCGAGGTGCCTGCCATTGTCCAGACCAGCGGTGGCCTGCTGTTTGCTGCACCGCTGTTTCTGATCGCCTGGCTGCTCAGCGGTGCAACATTGCCGGATCAGCTCTCCACCCGCACGATCGGCGCCATCGCTTATCTGGCGCTGTTGGGCTCGGTGCTGGGCTTTGCACTCTACTATTATGTGTTGAGCAAGGTCGATGCAACGCGGGTGGCACTGCTGACGCTGATTACACCGCTCTGCGCGCTGGCGCTGGGCAACTGGCTCAACCAGGAACCACTGAGCCTGCAGATTATCCTGGGATCGCTGTTGATCCTCAGCGGCCTTGCCACCTTTGAATTAAGCGGCAAGACAGAGCGGATCAGGGCACGTTTCCTGCGCTATTAACGCCATAAGAAGGCCCTGCATTGCAGGGCCTTCTTATGGTTCGTCGCATATTAACAGGAAGGACCCATCCCCTTGCAACAGAGAGTCATGATCTGCTTTGCGCGCGCATACATGCACTTGTTCGCTCCTGACGATTCACTGCTGCCAAGAATCAGAGTCAAAAGCATTTCACCGCAGAGGACGCGAAGGACGCAAAGGCAAAGCAAGACAATGAAGGGGAATGCCGGTAATACTGCGTCGCACTCGATCGGGTTCATCCGAGATATACCAGAGACGCCATTCATCTACGTCGTCTTCCTCTGCGGTGCATGCTTTGGACTATCGCGCGCAGAGGAGCGCCGGCACTTGCTCCTCTGCGGCAAGGTGAATGGTGACCGCAGGAAATGCCTGTGGTGCGCAGCCAGAGAAGGTGCCCTGAGGCATGCAGGCCTTTGACCATCACTGGATTAGCTGCCTGCTACCGGCCTCGCTGACCGCCGCCCATACCCGGTCCCATTCCCTGCCCCATACCGCCGCCACGACCGGCGCCCTGGCCCATGCCCTTTCTGCGCTCGCCAACCTCGGCCGGAACCTGTTTACCCTGCTCCCTAGCCCGCTGCTGCATGCGCTCATGCTGCTCAGCCCGATACTGCTCACGCTCTGCTTCATTCATGTTACGCATCTTCTGTCGCTGCTCACTGCGCTCCTGCTCGCTCATCAGCTCACGCCCGTACACCATCGGCTTATCATCGCCGGCGTATGCGGCAGTGGAGCCGGCCGCCACAGTCAGTGGCATAGACAGCATCATGACCATATAAATGTTCCGCTTCATCTTCATCTTCATCTTCAGTACCTCTACAGGGAGTAGTTTTCCCGCATCCTATGATAGACGATCAGAAGCATGCATATCATAGGACATATTGTCGCAGCTGCTATTTGCACATGCGGTTGTACATCATCTGATCTTTTTTGGCGTGCTGCATATCGCCGCGTGCCTTGGCTGCCTTGATACTCGCCTGCCAGTGCGCGCACGGCGGGGCAAAGGTCTCATCATGGATATAGGCGGCAATCTTGCGCACATCGGCCTCTTCTGCGCCGATATCGGGCATGACACCAAGCAACTCGACTGCATTGATCATGACCGACTCATCCTCGCTGAGGTGCAACGTGAATGCGGTCAGCTGCTCGATAAACTCATTCCGGTCGGCAGTGGCCATTTTATATCGCTTCTGCACCGCAAACATCGGCGGCCCCATGGGTGGATCCAGATCGGCATTGTGACAACCCATGCAGTTATCCTGCAGTAACTGCTTGCCCTCAAGCTGGCTGTCGCCTGCCCAGACATTGCCGGCAAACAGCATGGCTGCCGCCAGTACAATCGATTTTCTCATATACACTCCCTGTCCGGTTTCGTGCCTGTTCCGGTTGCGTGTAGATACTAGCATCTTTACCGGCCCGGCCAAAGACACTGCTTGCCGGCGTCACGGCAGATCACGCATAACATGGCGGCATTGTACTTTCGCCTAGGTGGGGAAAATGATGAAAGCGCGCGCGAGACTTGCTATACAGGCTCAGGCCCTATCATGCGCAATAGCATCAAAGGGCCTGCCCTGTTTATTGATCAGTTGTTTGCCTGTTCAATAGCATACGGACCATTGAGCAGACCTCTCACTTGATTATTGAGTGAACTATTGTTTGCAATACGGGAAAGCTCAGGCGTTCTGTCGACCATAGAGCCCGCTATCTGATCAACAACTGCGCCAATCAGGGCACCAGCCAGACCGCCGCCACCATCACTGGATTGTTGCACGGCAAAAGCCTCCGCATCCCATAGTAGCTCGCCGTTTTTGCAATCTACCAATCTCAATTTGGCACGAACCACCGCTTTGGAAGAGATGACCTGATACTTCTGCCCCCACTCATCAATGGTGACATACAGTACGGCATCGGCACCAATATATTGGGTCAGTTTATCCAGCGGAACGGCATGCATCTCTGCTGGTGAAGAGAGTCCATTTTCCTTCATCAGATGATCAACCACAGAGACAGGAAACACGTGAGCCTCTTGCAAAAGTCTTCAAACCTGCTGAATTAAGCCTCTGAGAAGAGGCGAAAAAACTCCCTTCTGGTAGGGTAAGTCATCGACGACAACCAAACCAGAAAGGAGATCAAAGATGA
>Ga0210025_1001012_pt1 | contig 32446 bp, 25 predicted proteins | sample CryGeyme20150102_FD_183989 | JGI IMG/M metagenome (GOLD analysis project Ga0210025, IMG submission 183989) | Groundwater microbial communities from Crystal Geyser aquifers in Utah, USA - Crystal Geyser metaG 2015-0102 (SPAdes) (version 2) | ecosystem: Environmental > Aquatic > Deep subsurface >... | reverse complement strand
GCGTAGAATTAAAACGCAATGTTCGTGAAGCTTGGTGGAAAGCCATGACTCAGAAACACGATAATATTGAAGGAATTGATGCGGCTATTTTAATGCATCCAAAAACATGGGAAGCAAGTGGACACGTAGCTAGTTTCAACGATCCGATGATTGACGATAAAGTTTCCAAAATGCGTTACCGCGCCGATCATTTAATTGAAATGCACATTGCCAAATTAGAAGAAAAAGGTGATTCAGAAAAAGCAGCTTCTATTCAACATGCATTAGATACAGCCGGAACTCGCGGATCTATGGCGAAAGATTTGTATCAAATTATTATGGATGAGCAGATTAAATCACCCGCTTCAGGTTCATTTGATTGGACAGAAGTGCGTCAGTTTAATTTGATGTTCAAAACTCAGTTTGGTGCTGTAGCTTCGAACGAGGAAGACAGTAGTGTGTATTTGAGACCAGAAACAGCACAAGGGATTTTTGTGAACTTCGTGAATGTGCAACAAACTTCAAGACAAAGCATTCCTTTTGGAATTGCTCAAATCGGAAAAGCATTTAGAAACGAAATCGTTGCTCGTCAGTTTGTGTTCCGTATGCGTGAATTTGAACAAATGGAAATGCAATATTTCGTTAAACCAGGAATGGATATGGCCGCCTACGATCAGTGGAAAGCAGAACGAATTGCATTTCATGAATCAAACGGTATTCGTACCAAGAACTTACGTTTTATGGATCATCCACACGATAAATTAGCGCATTATGCAAAAGCAGCTGTTGATATTCAGTATAAATTCCCCATCGGATGGCAGGAAATTGAAGGAATTCATAATCGCACCGATTTTGATTTATCGCAACATGCTCAGTTTTCAGGGAAAAAATTAGAATATTTTGATCCTCAAGCTAACGAGCGTTACATTCCTTATGTAGTCGAAACTTCAGTTGGGTTAGACAGAAGTTGTTTGATGGTATTATGCGATGCGTATCGTGAAGAAGAATTAGAAGGCGAAACTAGAGTTGTACTCAAAATGCATCCTAAATTAGCTCCCGTTACGGTTGGCGTTTTACCACTCATCAAAAAAGATGAATTAATGAGCGTTGGAAACAAAATCCGCGCAGATTTAAGCGAATCATTCAAAGTTCAGTTCGACGAAAAAGGTTCCGTAGGAAAACGTTATCGTCGTTTCGACGAAGGTGGAACTCCTTATTGCGTAACCGTTGACTTTGATGGTTTAGCCGATAATACCGTAACAGTTCGTGATCGTGATACGATGTTACAAGAACGAGTTGGCGTTGATCATTTAGAAAGCTACATCAGAACAAAGATGAAAAGCTGGAAACCAGAAGATTAAATAAAGAAAAGGCTGAGGAAACTCAGCCTTTTTTTGGTTAGATTAGTTAGTAAATTTTAGTTGATTTAGTATCATGTTATGAAGTTTTCAAAATTGATTTTAATAAGTTTTATTGCATTTGTAATTACCTATTGTGTTGGTGCACAAAGAACAGTTATGTTGAATCATTTTCCTGAATATGGTAAAGTTGAGAAAAGTGTTTTGGAAAAAAGAGCAGATATGATTTTTCTAGCAGATATCAAAAAATCGTATTCGAGTATGAGGGAAGCTAGTGAAGATTTAGTTAGTGCCGGATGGTATTATTATTATCAAAAAGATATTGAACGTGCTATGTTTCGATTTAATCAAGGATGGCTATGTGATTCAACATACTCAATGCCTTATTGGGGGTTTGCAGTAGTTGAAGCAACAAAAGGGAAATTCGAAAGTGCAAATCATTACTTCAATAAGTCTCATTCACTTGGAAATGAACATAATTCGTTTTTTAGAGATTGGTCAGAAATGTTTTTGGTATTAAGGAGGCAAACAGATTCCGTTAAATATGCCATAAAAGCTGATTCCGTTGTTAATTATGGACTTGCAATTGATTCATTAAATTCAAGACTAAATATTCAAAAAGCGTGGGCAAATTATTATATCGGTAACTTAAGTTTAGCGAATAAATCTTATGACATTGCTATTGCATCTGATAGTTCAATAAAAGAAAAAGAACTCAAAATGTTGATTCAATTATCAAAAAATGAAGATTAAATAAAGAAAAGGCTGAGGAAACTCAGCCTTTTTCGTTTTGGGGATTTGCTATATAAAAACAGTTGATTTAGTTTGAAAAATACATTCATGAAATGAGTAATTATGGCAGTATTACAATTCCAAGATTTCCCAGAAGATATTTACGAAAAATTAGCTGAGCAAGCGAGAATTAATAATCGTTCTATTGCTCAAGAAACCATTGTACTTCTGAAAAAGCAATTAAATGTTACTGATGATCCAAAATTCAGAAGAGAAGAACTTCTCCATCAATTACATGAAAATCCAATTGTTTTGCCAAAGAATGCTCAAAATCCTTCAGAATTAATTAGGGAAGATAGAAGCAGAAAAGCCTTGTTTCCAACATTAAATGGAAGTGTAGATGCTGATTTATTGACTGAGCTTGAAGAGTATAAATCTGAAAAATAAACAAGAAAATCTATTTCAAATCACCCGTAACATAACGATGCAAAATACTTCCAATTAGGGTTTGATATAGCATTCCCATTTTTAAAGCTAATTGCCGAAGTGCGCTTAAATCCATTTGTGATATGCGAATGTTGATGTGTTTATCTTTTGTGAGGGAAGATTTTGCGGTAGTAGCATAATCTGTTTGCGAGTTTACCGATTTCCATTCGCCGCGATTAAACGAATCGAGGATGTCATTTTCTTCTTCATCGAGTTTCATAATGGATTTCCTTTTTTTAGAATTTGTTTTATAATTGCGCATTATATAGTTTATGAAAAGAGTGTCATTTATGTTACAAAATTAGCAGTTTTAATGAGAATAGTTGTTTTATTGATCGGATTTTTCAGTTTTGTGATAGCTTGTAATCATAATGAAAGGGAAATCACTATTAAACTATATAAAGATGTTGAATATTTTGGATGGGGAAGTGCCGATGTTCATCCTATTTCAAATCTAAATAGCAAGCAAAAATCTAAAATTAAGTTTCCAGATTTAAGTGCTTATGCCGATACTCATTACTCTTCAATTTATTATACAGGATTACAAAATCAATTACTTAAGGATAATGCATTGGTTTTAATTACTAATCTTAATAAACTCACTTCTCGTGTCTTTATAGATCCGCTTAACACATTAAGCTTTAATGAAAGTAATTCTTTTGAATTGGATAGTACTTCGACAATACAATTTCAAATTGGCTCTCAATCCCATCAAACAACATTTTTAATGAAAAAAAGGGGCTTAGCCGGAATTCCTGAACAGTATTTAGACGGTGCAGTTGATATGTATTCTTATCAAGCTAAAAATATGTTTTATGCCGATTTAATTGTTGAGCTTGATTCTTTTAGATTAGGTTTGATGGATTACAATACGAATTCAAGATTTAATGATTATCGAAAAGATCGATTAATCGTTTATCCTTATGGAGATCGAATCGTAAATTTTGAATTATCACGTGGCGGGTTCTTACTCGATTCCAATTTTGTTTTTGCTACATCAAAAAATACCTATAAAGTTATTTCTGTTGCAGAAAACGGTCGTAGTCTTCAGATAAGATTATCAGATGAGACTTCAACTATCAATCATTTGAAAAACGGGGATAAAATTCCAGATTATTCATTTGAGTTAGCAAATGGGTCACGAATGAAAATCAGTGATTTTTTAAATAAGGATAAAAAGATAGTGCTTCATTTTTGGGGAAATTGGTGTGGTGGTTGTATTCAAGAAATGCCGGAAATTAATCGAATCGAGGAAAGTCGAGGAGATCTAACCTTTCTTCATTTTAATTATTTCGAATCCAATTCAGTGATAAATCGCTTTGTTGAACAAAATCAAATGAAGGGATTCGTCGCAAAAATGACAGAAGAAATGCAGAAAGAACTATTAGTTCATGGTTTACCAAGAAAAATACTCATTGATTCAAACGGTACTATTTTAGATTTCAATGCAAGTAATTCTTCCATACTTATCAAGTAAAAGTATAATAGTAATTAATTCTTACTAAAATAGTTTGATAAGGCATTCCCATTTTTACCGCTAATTGTTGAAGTGCACTTAAAACCATTTGTGATACGCGAATATTGATGCGTTTATCTTTTTGCAAAGAAGCTTTTGCGATTGTTGCATAATCGGTTTGTGAGTTTACCGATTTCCATTCGCCACGATTAAATGAATTGAGAATGTCTTTTTCTTCTTCATCGAATTTCATTATAAATTTCCTTTTTCTTTGAGATATTGTTTGCTTGCTTTTCGGCTTGGAATGATTGTTTTTAAAAAAAATTCCGTTTCTGTTTCAACAAATGGAACCAAATAAACATAATCTGATATATCGATAACAAATATTTTTTGATTGGGATGTTCAATTATATCATATACTACTTTAGGAAATTGATATAATCAATCATTAAGTAGAGTTCAGTTCAGTTTTTCTTGTTTGGGTTAATAGCTAATCACAATGTAATACTAAGAGTGCAAATGATATAAAATCTAATTATTTTGGTTTTGAACACTTCACTGAAAACATGAAAACGATACTAATTTAGAATTAAACAAAACCTCGTTTTTGTATTGGGAATACCTTAAATGAATTTTCACAGTGAATACCTATTCTAAAAATCATTAGCTTAGAATTCTTATGAAATCACTATCACTCTATCTATTATTCTTTTGTATGATTCCCTTAACAAGCAAATCTCAATCCTACAATTTACTTTGGTCAGAGGAGTTTAACACACCTGGTAGTGTAAATCCAGAAAAATGGGCTTTTGAAGAAGGTTATATTCGCAATGATGAAAAACAATTTTATACTAAAAACCTAGAAAATTGTCGTATTGAAAACGGTCAATTAGTGATTGAAGCTAGAAAAGAAGCTTACAAGAATTTTAAATACACTTCAGCAAGCATTACCACACAAAACAAAAAAGAATTTCTTTATGGCAGGATTGAAGTTCGTGCAAAGTTACCAACAGGCAAAGGTGCTTGGCCTGCTATTTGGATGTTAGGTACCAATATCGATAAAAGTGGTTGGCCTTTATGTGGAGAAATTGACATAATGGAGAATGTGGGCTTCGATCCTCATAAAGTTCATGGAAATATTCATACAAAATCCTACAATCATACTTTAGGAACCAATAAAGGGAATTCTACTATCGATAGTACACTTAGCAATTCCTTTCATGTGTATTCAATAAATTGGACTCCTGAAAAGATTGATTTTTTCTTAGACGACAAACTTTACTTTTCTTTCACTAATGATAACAAAGGTGACATTACAACATGGCCTTTCAGTAAACCTCATTATTTAATCCTTAATCTAGCAATTGGTGGATTTTGGGGAGGAAAGGAAGGAATTGACGATTCGATTTTCCCCCATCAATATCTTATTGACTATGTTCGATATTATTCAATATCAGACGAAAAAAAGTAGGCTAGAAAGAACTTGTTGATTTTCATTAATAGCTTTTAATTTACCCTGAATTTGGAAAGTATTAAGAGCTTTTGATTTGAATAATCATCATTTATATTTCATGTCAAGATTAAACTTATTCATGCTCGATTGTTATGCAAGATTGGAATACAAAGCAACTTTAGCAAAAGAAATAGAATAAAAGGATTTATCTTCGATGTGAGAAATCTTATTTAAGTTAATTTATTTATAGAGTTTTATCATCAATTAGCCCTGTTTAAATGGGCGATTCAAAATTTACAATTTAATTTTTAGGTGTTAATTTAATATTAAGGAATATGGTTAAACTTTAATTTTCTAAATTAAGTAGACTAATTTTTTATGTTATGAAGACAAATTTATCTCTTGTAAAGTATTTAGCTGTATTGCTTTTTGTTCTCACTTTTCCAGTTATTAATTCATCAGTTCATGCGCAGGTGATGATTAACGAAATTCAATCATCAAACTCATCAACGTTTGGAGATGATGACGGAGATTTTTCTGATTGGATTGAATTGTATAATGCGGGGAACGCAACCGTAAATTTAGCAGGGTTTGGGTTAAGTGATAATCAGTCTAATCCTTACAAATGGATTTTTCCAGAAGGTGTAGAACTTCAAGCAAAATCTTATTTGTTGATTTTTGCATCTGGAAAAGATAGACGAATAACTCCAGATCAACTTCGTAACGGTATTATTCGGGAAATGTATGAAAACATATCTGGAGCATCAGTCGACGACTTAATTAATAGTTCCAAATTCCCAGATCAACCTGACTCAAAGTCTATTATTTCTGATTTTTTTGATGCACCAATTAATGTTGCTGAAAATTATGGTCAACGGATGTATGCATGGTTTAGTCCTAGTGTTACCGGATTTTATAAGTTTGCGGTCGCAGGCGATGACAATACACAGTTATTCATAAGTACCGATGAGTCTCCAGAAAATGTGGTAAAAGTTGCAGAAGTTCCTGATTGGACCGATCAAAGACAATTTACCAAATATGCTTCACAAACCTCCTCAAGTCGATTTTTAGTATCTGGTAAGTCCTACTATTTGCAAGCTTTAATGAAAGAAGGTCAATATGGTGATCACTTAACAGTAAGATTGATTTATCCCGATGGATCGATGGAAACGCCAATGAAAACCACGAACTTGTTTGTTCCTGGAGCATCATTACATACAAATTATAGTATTGCTGCGTCGGGAGAGCCAATTATATTAACCGATAATGCAGGTAACAGAGTTGATATAAGCGAAGCTGTTTCCATTGTTACTGATCATAGTTATGGTCGAAAAACGGATGGAAATCAGGAACAAGTATTTTTTTCAAATCCAACTCCAGGTGCGGCTAATGATTCTCAAAGTGCTTACATAGAAATTCTGAAAGAACCTGAATTTTCTCAAAAAGGGGGATTTTTCACACAAAATATTCAACTTGTTTTAAGCAATCCAAATCCTGGTACTAAACTGATTTATACCCTAGATGGCTCCGAACCTGATACAAATGCCATTGGAGGAAAAACCTATATCTATCGTAATCAATACCGTAAATTCCCAGGAAATCAGCAAGGCGCTAACTTACAAAATTCGATGCAAACGTTTCAATATTCTGGCCCGATTTCGATTAGTAATCGGTCTTCAGCATCGAATAAACTTTCTGCAATAAATACTGATTACAGCGATAATCCCAACTATTTTCCAGCAACGGTTTTAACTAAAGCAACAGTAGTTCGCGCAAAAGTGGTAAAATTCGGTGAGATGTCGAGTCAAACTGTAACTCACACTTTTTTCGTACTGCCAGAGGCGAGAAATTTGTATTCATTACCTGTTTTTTCAATTAGTGCAAATGAAAATCAAATTTTTGGTTATAATGAAGGAATTCATGTTGCTGGCGTAGATTTTGAAAACTGGAGAACCCGAAATCCGAATGCTGAAGCAAATGGGGGTGTTGAGTTTAACTGGACTCGAGATTCTGAAATTCCGGTCAATGTGGAGTTTTTTGATAAAAACCAATCGTTAGCAAACCTGAATCAACAGGCGGGGATAAAAATTCATGGAAATTGGAGTAGGGAACATCGCTTAAAAACGCTACGATTTTATGCCAGAAGTTTATATGGGCAAAATGAGTTCAATTATCCTTTATTTCAAGATGAGCCCTATGTAAGCTATAGAAGATTTTTGCTCAGAAATACTGGTAATGATTTTACGAATGCTTTCATGAGAGATCCACTAGTTCACAACTTATCAAAAGGTTTAGAATTAGATCGTATGGCGTACCAACCTGCGGCTGTTTTTCTAAATGGGGAGTTTTGGGGTTTAATGAGCATTCGAGAACGCATTGATGACAACTATTTATTTAGAAAATTCGGAGTTCTAGAAACAGAAGTTGATATGATTCAAAATCATCAAGAAGCAGAAATTGGCGACATTACTTTTTTTAATGAAATGATTCAGTTTTTGGAACAAAATCAAGTTTCTAATGCACAAAACTTTCAAAAAATTCAGGAAATGATGGATATGGAGAGTTTCATTGATTATCAGATTGCGAATATGTTTGTTGGGAATACTGATTGGCCTGGAAATAATAATCGAATTTGGCGCAAAAAAATTGCTTTTAATCCCAGTACTCAGAAAGGTCTTGATGGGCGCTGGCGCTGGATGATGTTCGACACTGATTTTGCTTTTAATGTGTATTATAGTGCTGATGTTAATTTCAACATGTTTCAGTTTGCAACAGCTACAAATGGTCCAAGTTGGCCAAATCCACCACAATCTACTTTCTTATTTAGAACCTTACTTACAAATACGAGTTTTAAAAACGAATTTATAAATCGCTATAATGATTTATTGAATTCATCATTCAGCGTTGCGCGAACTTCCACTGTCATTGACTCAATTGTTGGCATAATTCAACCTGAAATGGGTAAACATATTGAGCGCTGGAGTTCGCCAAGTACCATACAGAACTGGAATTGGGAAGTAGATCGAATTAGAGATTTCACCGATTCACGAACAGATATAGTTAGAAATCAACTTAAGCAATTTTTCAACTTTGCGGGATATTTTAGTTTAAGTGTGAAAAACGATATTCCTGAAGCCGGAACGGTTTATGTGAATCGCCTCTCAATTAAAGAAGCTGAATGGGATGGATTGTATGCACAACAAATTCCGCTTAAAGTGAAAGCAAAAGCGGATCCGGGATTTCGTTTTGTTGGATGGTCGGGAAGTATAATTAGTGATTCGGAAGAAATTACTGTACTTAGCTCTCAAGCAGTAACACTAACCGCGAATTTTGAGGAAACTCAACAAGTTGCCGAATCGGTTATTGCATCATTCGATTTTAATGATTTACCTGATAACACACTGACAGAAATTATTTCAGGAAACGCAAAGATTACTTATCCGGGAACCGGCGATGGTTACTTGGATAACGTAAGTGACGGAACCGAATTAAATGCATTACCAAGTATTTTAGCTGGAGATGCATTGCGAGTAAGAAATCCTTCGAATACAAGGAAACTTGTTTTAACTGTTCCGACTCAAACTTTTGAAGACATTCGACTTTCATTTGCAGTTAAACGCACTTCTAGTGGAGCTACTCAACAGCAGTTGGTTTATCGTGGAGACGAAAATCAAGCATGGAAACAGATGGGTGCTCCTCTCACGATAACAGAGGATTATGAATTAGTAAATGTATCCTTTTCGGATATCCCTGAGGCGGAAAATAATCCGAATTTTGAAATAGGAATTGAATTTTTGGGAGATAATGCAGCAGGCAGTTCCGGAAATAATCGTTTTGATAATTTGATAGTTCGCGGAAGAGTAATTGAGCAAACAGGTATTGATTTGGCAACAAATGAATCACCAATGCAATTTAAACTAGGTAATGCCTATCCGAATCCGTTTAATCCAACTGCGGTAATTCCATATCAGCTAAGTGAATCGGGCAATGTAACGCTAAGCATTTTTGATGTTATGGGCCGTCAGATTTCTGTTTTGACTGATGAAGTACAAAACACAGGAAAATATGAAGCGATTTTTCGAGCTGAAAAACTAAGTTCGGGTGTGTATATCGCTCGATTAGTTCAGAACGGTAAGGTTCAGGTTCAGAAATTGATTTTGTTAAAATAAGATTGTTGGCGGAGTTCGGGTTTTTGTTTAGAAAATCACTTTATTTGATTTGAAAGTGATTTTCTAAATAATTGATTACTGTTTAATTTGGGATTTATATAGAAAACGTCAAATGAAGTTCTTTTTCACATAACTTCTAACATAACGATGCAAAATGTTTCCGATTAAAGTTTGATAAGGCAAACCGATTTTTACGGCTTAGTTTACATGTAAATATAAATCCTTTACAAAAGCGAAAGAAGATGTTAAGAGTAAAGCATTTAAGAAGTAAAAAATCCTAAATTTATAGTTATTTTTGATTTCTAATTTAAGGGTATGATTTTATGAAAAACCTATTTTTATTTCTTTCACTTTTAACATTCTTAGGGTGCAGATCAAATAATTTGAATGCATTGGAAGGGTCAATGTCAATTCATTATTCTTTACATCAAACGTCCTATGTGAATTTAAGCGTCGAAAATTCTTATGGAACAACTGTAATAACATTAATAAAAAATCAGAAGATAAGTGCAGGATCACATTCTGCAAGTTTACCTAACACTACTTTAAAAGAAGGGGTTTACTTTTTTGTGTTAAAAGTAAAAAACCTATCAAACACATCTGAAGAAAAAATTACTAAACATGCAATTCTAATTAATTATCCATGAAAATTTTAGCTTTATCATGTTTGATTTTTATAGGTATAAATAATTCTATGCTTTTTGGTCAAGATCAACTGCGATTGGGACCTAATGTAGGTTTGTTTATACTAAACTCAGATAATTTTAAGTCAGTTACAAACTCCAATAATTTTATATTTTATTATGGTTTTGATGCGAGTTACACTAAAGAAAATTGGTTCAATAAAACGATTCAACTAGATTATTCATTTTTATATAGCAAAATTATAGCCCCAAAAAATGAGGTAAGAGATCAAATAGGCATAATAACTGGAGATGCAAATGTCGATTTAGAACAACAGTTTAACACAATTGATATTTTTACCATGAAAAGGTGGAAATCAAATTTTCATTTTGGTTATGGTCCTTCTTTTTCAATTGTGAGTCGCTCAGTTCTTTTTGATTATTTAGATTTCAGAGATAGATTAATGTCATTAAATGTTGGCCTTAGTGGAATTGGATTTTATGAGCAAATTATTGACTCAAAATCTCCGAATCACAAAGCTTACATAGGATTTAAACTGAGATATTTATATGGGTTATTATATGACAAAAGAGGTCGTGATCTTTCCGATTATGATCAACATTTTCTGCAGCTTTCTTTAATTGTGGGATATAGTTTCATTTTTTAAGTACTGTTTTTGAAATACTTAAACAAAATGATATCAAAAAAAGTAACGAAAAATCAGTATAGAATAACTTTAGATTGAATTTTTTGAAGCTTTAGTATTTACTAATCATCTAAATCCAGATATTGGAATTACTAGTCTCAATACGAAAAGCCAAACAAATACAAAGGAATTCGATTTCCAACCGAAAACTCGATAACATCTAAAGCTAAATATGAATTTGGCAAATCGGCAATTTGAGAGAAGTCTTTATTTCCTTCAACAATTTGAAAAATGAAAGAATCTTTTACTAAAAAATCTCCTTTTTTGCTGTAAGTTACTTTATGCAATTTCGAAACGTGATTTATAAAGAAGATTTCTCTTAAGGTTCCAATTTCCGTTTTTACAGATGAAAGGGTGTGATATCAACGGGATTGGTTTTACTGAATAAAAGAAAAAAGACTCCGATTGAAAAATGGTAGAAGCTGAGGTCTAAATTATTAAGAACACTGAAATTCAAGTTTTAAAAAAATCATTTTTTGCGAATGCCTTACCGATGTCTTACATTATGTGCATGGAAAGTATAACAATTTCTTCAAAAGGTCAGATTGTAATCCCGGCTGCGATGCGAAAAAAATGGCAGTTAAAAACCGGAGATACTCTATTTGTGTCAGAAACAAGTGAAGGTATTTTATTGAAAACACACTCTGTAAATAAAACAAAAAAAGTAAGTGAAGTTGCAGGATTATTGAAAACGAAGCAATCGTTTACTCTTGAAGAAATTGATGAGTTAGTGAGCGAAGGTTTTAGAAAAGAGTATAGTGATAGGGATTGATACGAATATTTTAGTTCGTTTTCTTACGGCAGATGATAAACAACAATATGACTTGGCAGTAGATTTGATTTCAACAAATCAAGAAATATTTGTTTCAACTACAGTTATGATGGAACTAGAATGGGTTTTACGTTCAGCATACAAAGTAAAGAAAGATGAAATTGCTAAAGCTTTTAAGGGTCTTTTAGAGCTAGAACATCTTGTTTTTGAAAATGAATTACAACTTAGTCAGGCAATTACGTATTATGAAGGTGGTTTAGATTTTGCAGATGCAATTCATACCCTAAGTGCAAAAAGCTGCGATCTTTTTTTCACCTTCGACAGAAAATTTGTGCAAAACTCAACAGCCTTAACACAAATTTCTGTGATTGAGTTGAAATGATATGTGTACTTATCTAATTTGGGAAATTGAGCCCACTCCTAGAAGTCGAATTTGTAGATTTACACCATTTTAAATCGTTTGCTCTCGACGATTATTTCACCGAAATACACTTTTTAGTTTAGTTCAAAATCAGCTATTCAACTCCCCATTCTCAATACAAAAAGCTAAACGTACACAATTTTGTAATAATATATTTCTAGGATTTATATAAAAAAGCCATCTGAAGTTCTATTTTAAATCACCCGTAACATAACGATGCAAAATGCTTCCAATTAGGGTTTGATAAGGCATTCCCATTTTTACTGCTAAATGCTGAAGTGCGCTTAAATCCATTTGTGATAAGCGAATATTGATTCGTTTATCTTTTGTGAGTGAAGATTTTGCGATTGTTGCATAATCCGTTTGTGAGTTTACCGATTTCCATTCGCCGCGATTAAACGAATCGAGGATATCTTTTTCTTCTTCATCGAATTTCATAATGAATTTCCTTTTTCTTTAAGGTATTGTTTGGTCGCTTTTCGGCTAGGAATGATTGTTTTTAAAAAAAATTCCGTTTCTGTTTCAACAAATGGAACCAAATAAATATAATCTGATATATCGATAACAAACATTTTTTGATTGGGATCATAAATATTATCAATTAGTTTATGAATTGAATAAAATATTGTTTTTCATATAAGTTATAATATAATTAGCCACTTAAGATTCGATATTTACATTAGAGTTGTTAATTATTATTCTACTTTCGTTTAGACGTTTTCATTCAAGATCAATTAAACTTTAAAATAAGTATTATTTTTTTTAAAAAACCGCATATGCATGCGGTGCGTTGAATCTATTTATACAGTTATCTTAGCCAAGATAAAATTTATAACTAATAATTTGTTCAATGAAAAAAATCATTCTTCCGCTTTTTGTACTCATAGTAATGAATGCATGTGTTCCTAGAGTAGCTATTGATTATTTGGTAGTTTCTGTACCTGAAGAAGGAGCATTAAAGTTAGTAAAATATACAGATGAAAATGAATCAGTGGTACACCCATCTATTATTGATCAAGCAAGTAATGGTTTTGATCGAGCTAATAGTACAATATTTTGGTATGCACCTGCACTATTAGCAATTTCACCTGATGAAACTAAAATTGCCTATTTAGCTGCGTCAAATGGTTATCATAATTTATATCTAAAAGATATTAGTGGAGGAAAGTCAACAATACAAAGGACTTTTAATCGACAAATAATGGATATGAGTTACTCTCCAAATGGAAGTAATATTGTTTTTACAGAAAGTAAGGACAATGACTATAACATATTTATGATTAATGCAAGCGAAGGTGTTGCCGTTCAACAATTAGTTAGGACAAATGCATTTGAATTGAGTCCGACTTTTTCCGCAGATGGTAAAGGGATATTCTTTGTAAAAAATGAAGGTAATAATTATTACATCTGGAGTTTTAACATAGAGTCATCTTTGCTTACTCAATATACTGAAGGCTTTACACCGACACTTTCACCAAACGGAGAGGATTTAATTGTTACTAGAAATAGTAGAGATGGCAAATTCAGAGGTGAAATTTGGATGGTAAATACAAGGAAAGGTACTGAGACATTAATTTTAAGTGACCCTAAAATCGGTTACTCTAGTCCGCGCATTTCTCCGAATGGAAAAGAAATAGTTTGTGTTGGAATCACTGAGGGTGATAAATCTAAACCAATGAATTTAGATTTATATACGGTTAAAATTGATGGTACAAATTTAACACAATTGACTTTTCATGGTGGTCATGATGTTTCTCCTGTATGGTCACCAAGTGGTAATTCAATTTTCTTTCTATCTCAAAGAGGAAATAAAGATGGGAAGTATAATGTCTGGAAAATGGAATATTCAAACTTGAAAAAATAGTTTATTAATTATTGAATTTTAAATATCAGGCGAAAATGAAAAATATTATATTAGTAAGTATTTATATATTGTTTATTCCAATTATTGTGAAATCTCAGTTAACTGGGGGTGGTTCTGCTGTCACAAATGAAGGACAAAAGAAAGTAAAAAATGAGTCAGACCTATCTAGTCGTTTTGATTTTGAAATAGGAAGCAATAGTAACAAGGTTTTTTCAGACACGCATTTTTATGGTTATGAAAATGATTTTTATAATCTAGGATTTCGTTACTTATATATGATAAATGATAATTATCAACTACCTATCAAAAACATAAAATATGGAATTGATTACTTGTGGAATATTGGTGTTAATCCAACATCGTATGCTAATATTGGTATTGGAATTGCACCAACAGTTGCTTACAATCCTATTCCTGGACTTGTAATTAGTTTGAGATATAATATCATTTATGAAATAAATGGTTTCTTTGAAGGATCCTTAGATGAAATAGTTGTCATCAATGATGGTAGCGACTATTATGGCGATAATGAAGTTTCGGCTTTAGGAAGAATGAGTGGATTAGGAATTTCAGTCAGGTTTAAGAATATTTTTATTTCTTATGATTCAATAAGCGGAGAAGATTTTATATCAGATGGAACAAGTTCTATATTAAATATTGACAGAAGTGTGTTTCGTTTTGGTATATCTAGATCTTTTTAAAAATTGTGATTAAAATATATCATTAAAAATAGAGTAAAAGTTAATATGGCAAAAATGAAAAATATTGTATTAGTATGTATTTATATTCTGTTTATTCCAGTTATCGTGAAATCTCAATTAACTGGAGGTGGAGGTACATCTGTTAGTACTAAAAGAAGTAATTCTGCAAAAAAAGATTCGGATATTTCTAATCGATTGTATTACTCAGTTGGTCTTGGCGATAACGGGTTTAGTTCAAATCATAGTGTTTATGGTGATGATGGAAATAGTTTTTTTGAGTTTAGATTCAGTGGTTTATATATAATTAATGAGAAATATCAATTTCCAAGTAAGAATATTAAATATGGTATTGGAATTTTATCTCATTATGGACTCAATTCACCAAATTATTCTAATATTGGTTTCGGTTTTTCTCCTACAATTATATACAATCCATTTCCAGGATTAGTTATTGATTTAAGTTACAATTATATATTTGAATCAAATACTTTTGCTTCAGAATCATATGATGATATGATAATATATTATGGAGCTGATACAGAAGCATCTTTTTCAGGAATATTGAGTGGATTAGGAATTGTATTAAGATATAAGAGTTTTTTTGTATCAATAGATGCATTAAGTGGTGATGATTTTGAATCAGACGATTCGATGACACTTATAAAAATTGATAGAAGCATTACAAGATTTGGATTTACAATAGCATTTTAACGATTTATAAATCAATACAAAAAACCAAACAAATACAAAGGAATTCGATTACCAACCGAAAACTCGATATCATCTAATGCCAAAAAAGAATTCGGCAAATCTGCAATTTGAGAAAAATCTTTGTTGCGACCTCCAATTTCAAAAATGGAAGAATCATTGACTAAGAAATCTCCTTTTTCACTGTAGGCTACTTTATGCAATTTCGAAACTTGATTTAAAAAGAAGATTTCTTTTAAGGTTCCAATTTCTGTTTTTACAGACGAAAGGGCATGTAATAGATTTGGATTGTGCAAAAAGATCTTTTCTGGTTTTTGCATCAGTTTATTGCCGGTGCCTTCGCTGTGCAATAAAAACAATAACTCAGCTTCTTCCAAATACGATAAATACGAAAAAAGAGTATTTCGAGCGACACCAACTTGCTCGGCAAGTTTCACCATATTGGGTTTGAAGGGAACACTTTGTGCAAGAATGTAAAGCAGTTTTTTGAGTTGATTAATATGTTGTGCCGAGATATTTCTGAGTTGAACCAAATCGACTTCAATCATATACAAAACGGTTTGTTTAAGGCGCTCATTGTAATTTGCCTTTTGCTCAAAACTGAACGGATAATAACCATTTTTTAAATAAGTATTAAAGTGCGCTAAGGGTTTTATGGAATTTGTTAAGTCGTTTGCAATTTCAGTGTGATTATTCAGAATGTCTTCTAAACTAAGAATGGGTAAGTTTAAGCCCAGACTAATATTCAGATATTCACGAAATGACAAACCTTGCATAGAATAAATCATGGCTCGGCGACTTAGATCAGCTCGAGAGTCGTGTATGTGTAACATAGAAGAGCCTGTAAACACGATGTTTAACTCATCCCAAATATCATAAGCATTTTTAATTTCTTGCGACCATGTTGCGTATTTATGAACTTCATCAATAAAAAGATATTCACCACCGCGTTGAACAAAGTTTTTTATTAAGTCTATCAGATTGTTTTTACTGAACCAAAGATCATCGAGACTGACATACAAAGCTTTTTCAGGTGGTAAATTCAGCGATTTAATTTTTTGCAAAAGCAAGGTAGTTTTCCCAACTCCACGTGCCCCTTTTATGCCAATAAGACGGTCGTTCCATTCAATAGAATGAATAAATTCACGAACGTAGGCGGATTTGAGCCGTTTGAGTTTTTCAAGATGAGTTTCGAAAAGGGATTCCATTTGGGAAAAGAAGCATTTGTTTATTGTTTAATCTAATATACAAAAATTGTATTAAATTGTTCAGTCTATTGAACAATTTTTTTAATAATTGTTTTCTAAAATGAACAATTTAGAGTATCAATTATGAAAACTATTGCATTACTTTATTGATTTTTTTGTTATAAGATGATTATAAATAGTAGCTTAAAAGCTAATTAAATAGTTAAATTGTAACTAGAAGAGTAAAAAGGTTGTTTTTATGATTCAATTCGATAAAAAAATGTAATTTTAGCCGATTCATACTTTCAGCTTAGTGAAGTAGTATCTGGCGCTTCTAAATAGGTTGACAGCGGACGCTGTCTTATTCTTTAGCACCAACGGACGTTGGCGCTAGATAAGAGTTGTAAGTAGTTGGTTAATAGTAATTTAAAATTTTTAATTTAATAAGTAGCAAAAATGAGTAACTATTCAGGAATCTATAAAAGTTGTAACTATATTTTCAGCTACTTTTGATGTAGTCTCTGGCGTTTTTAATTTGGTTGACAGCGGACGCTGTCTTAATTTTTAGCACCAACGGACATTGGCGCTAGATTAGGGCTAGATAAGGAGTTTGCCATTTGCTATTTAATTCTCAAAAAAATCAGATTGTCACAAAAAATAATTTTGAAATCCACTCAAATTCAATTGTCAGAGTAAAAATTCTGAGTAAATTTGCTCATGTTATACCCCATACTTTTCTTAATTCTCGGTTTAGTTTTACTTGTTAAAGGCGCCGATTGGCTAGTTTCCGGTGCTTCATCTGTTGCAAAACGCTTCAATATCAGCGATTTAGCTATTGGTTTAACCATAGTTGCTTTTGGAACATCTGCTCCTGAGTTAGTCGTTAATGTGGTGGCTTCTGTACAAAAGCATCAAGAAATTGTATTTGGAAATGTGATTGGAAGTAATATTTTTAACTTGATGGGAATTTTAGGAATTGTAGGATTGATTGCTCCTTTAACTGTTCAATCGAGTACCGCTTGGAAAGAAATCCCGCTGTCTTTTTTAGCCGCTTTAGTCTTGTTTTTTATGGCCAATGCTTGGTTTCTATCTGAAGAACTCATTGTAAGTCGATTCGATGGAATCATCTTGCTTATGGGCTTTGCCGGATTTTTATACTACGTTTCTAAACAATTAAAAAAGGATGAAGCTACTCTTGATGAAAGTGCTGAAAAGCAATTATCAGTTGGAAAAGCTAGTTCGTTTATCGGAATTGGTTTAGCTGGCTTGATTGGCGGAGGTCGACTTGTTGTTGATAATGCCATTGAAATTGCTCAATATTTACAATGGAGTGAGAAAATAATTGGCTTAACGATTGTTTCCATTGGAACCTCACTTCCTGAATTGGCAACTTCAGTCGTTGCTGTAATGAAAAAAAACACAGATATCGCAGTTGGAAATGTGGTTGGTTCTAACATTTTTAACATATTACTCATTTTAGCAACAAGTGCTATCGTTTCACCGATTCCTTATTCAATAGGATTTAATATTGATTTATTAGTCTTACTTGCTGGAACGGTATTTTTATTTGCTGCCATGTTTTTAGGAGGAAGAAAGACTTTAGATCGCTGGGAAGCAGGAATATTGCTTAGTGGCTATGTAGTTTATACAGCATATTTACTATTAGCCTAAATTCGGGATAAGAATTTATCTTAAATATAGCCTATGTTCTCGGGTTTTCTCTCCGAATTGAACGTGTTTTAAATTAAGGTTTCGAATCGGAAAGGTCCGAACTCCGAAAGCTTTAGGAGTTCGGCACTAATAAAATTTTAAACATAATTCATTAAAAGGGTGGTCAATTATTAATTTCATTTTAAGCAGTCCACCCTCTAAACCCTCCGATTCAATAGCTGATCTTTTTGCATTAAGTTTTTTTCCGGAGGGAGAACCATTCGGTTCCAGTTTTTTATTATAGATCATACATCACATCGAGTCCTTATCCCGAACTTAGGTTATTTATTTAATTGGGTAAAATTTGATTTAATCATTAAAACTGATTCACTGTTTGCATTTTATAAACTCGATAAATTCATTACTTTCGAGCAAACTAAATGAAGCACTATGAAATCAATTCTTCCTTTTTTTGTCAGTATTCTGCTCCTCAGCTCAATGTGGGCTTGCCAAACTTCAAATCCAGCTAAAGATGAAGCAGAACTTAAACAACTCGTAACTACTTTTCTCGATTCTGTTGATTCTGCTAAAATGCACGATCGGTTTTGGGCTGAAGAGTTAATTTATACTAGCTCAGCAGGGAAGCGTTTTGGGAAAGAGCAGATTATGAGCGGATTCTCATCAAGTACAGATTCTTCATCTTCTGTTAAAGAATCTTCAAAATCACCTTATTCGGCGGAAAACATGCAGATTCAATTGTGGGGCGATGTTGCCGTGGTTGCGTTTCAACTTGTGAATAAAGATGGCGAATCGGTAACGAATTACTTGAACAGTGGAACGTTTGTAAAACGTGATGGAGAATGGAAAGTCGTAAACTGGCAAGCAACAAAAATGGCAGATTAAAGGAATTTTGTATGAATAATTTATTAAAAGTTGGATTAGCTCAAATCACAACGATTTGGTTGTATAGAAAAAACCTTAGATAAGTGTATCAAACTGTAAAAGTTGTGTAGAATGGTTTAGATTTATTGGTATTTGATGATGGAATCATTCTTGTAATTCAATTGATTGAGTTCAATAGATGAATTAAAATCGAACGATTCGATACTTGAGTCCACTTCAGAAAGTCAATTTTGTCGGTTTTCACCCATTCAAATAGTGTGAAATCGTCGATTCTTTTGCAGAAAACCACTTTTCGGAGTAGGCTCATACTTACTATACACTCATTATGTTTGGAACTCCATCAAATTGAATAAGATGATTTAAAACATTGCGGAAAAAGTCTTAAAAAAACAACAAAGTCTTGTATTTGGGGATTATTGAATAAGAGTAAAACAAAGGCTGACTTGGATTCAATTTACAATCAAAAAAAAATCCAAATTTGTTAGGTATTCCATTTTATTGAAGCGCTTTTATTTCACTAAGTTATACTTCGGTAGTTAAAAAACAGAATTCTGATTTAAAAGTAAAATCAGATATAAAAAAGTGGAATGACTAAAGAGTGAAGCCATACAAAAAAGGTGTTTATGCAATTTTCATTCTTTTAAAAAATGTACACACGCTGAATATTTTGCCGAAAACTATACTCATAGTAATACATATTCAAAACGCGCTTAAATATCCTTAAATATTTTTTGTTAGATGAGTATATAGATTAAGTAAATCTAATAAAAAGACTTATTTTTTATTGATAATTTCAAATTAACCTTAAATAATTAAGTTAATTTGTTAATATGTCGGAAGTTGGTATGATAGACGCTCTGTGGATTGTTTTAGCGACAGGGCTCGTTTTTTTTATGCAGGCAGGTTTTGCAGCATTCGAAGCAGGAATGGTAAAGGAAAATAATGCAGCTCATGTTGCGCTTAAAAATCTGATCGATTGGGTCATTTTAAGTGTGGTATTTTTCTTTGTTGGATTTGGAATCATGTTTGGAAAGTCATTTCATGGACTTTTTGGAACAACAGATTTTTTCTTATCAGACTTGTTACAAAACGAAACTAAACCATTTAGTCTTGCTTTCTTTATGTTTCAAATGGCATTTGGAGGTACCGCATTAACCATAGTATCTGGTGCAATGTCGGGTAGAACGGGTTTTATTCCTTATTTAGTAAGTTGTATTTTACTTGGTGCAATTATTTACCCAGTTTTTGGACATTGGGCATGGGGAAATTTGTATGATGCTGATTCATTGGGATGGCTTGCAAAATTAGGGTTTATAGATTTTGCAGGATCCACAGTTGTGCATTCAATTGGTGCCTGGGTTGGTTTAGTCGGAATCTATTTAACAGGCCCAAGAATTGGTAGATTCGATGCAAATGGAAAAGTAAACGAAATAAAAGCAAATAGTTATCCACTTTCAATTTTAGGAGTTTTTATTCTTTGGTTTGGCTGGTGGGGCTTTAACGGCGGAAGTGTTCTTGCCTTTAATGAGCAAGTAATAACTGTGATTTTTAATACGAATTTGGCAGCTAGTGCAGCTGCTTTGTCTGCATTTCTTCATTGTAATTTTATTCAAAAAAAGGATGATATTAAAGAAAAAATTTTAGGAGGAACTCTAACTGGTTTAGTAGCAATTACTGCTAGTGCAAATATTGTAACACCAATGGGTGCTTTAGCAATAGGATTCATCGCTGGTGTTATTCACAATTTAGCGTATGATTTTCTACTATATGATCTGAAATTAGACGATCCGGTTGGCGCTATTCCTGTACATGGCGCTGGAGGTATTTTTGGGACACTTGCAGTGGCTATTTTTGGGCAAGAATCAATGTTAGCTCACGATAGAATTAGTCAATTGGGCATTCAGGTTATAGGAGTATCAGTAGCTTTTTTATGGACTACTTCAATTGCTTTTTTAGTTTTTTATGTGATTAAGAAAACGGTTGGTTTGCGAGTATCACCAAGTATCGAACTTTCAGGATTACAACTTTCTGAGGAGTTAAATCTACTAAAAACAACGACTGATGCAGAACTAGAAGAAGCATTAGACCTAGATGAAATTGAATCATTATTGAAAGGTTAATAGGATGAAACAGATTGCTCAGGTTGCAGTAAATTTATCACAGTCTGATTCTCATCAAGATTGGAAAGTAATTTCTCTACAAAAATATATTACCTTAGATGTTAAAACTCGAACACAATTTCTTTTGAAAGGAAAAGTTCAATTCTTTGATGATTCAGGAGCTAAAATCCCAGTTCGAGAAGCTTTAAATTTGATTAATTCTTCTCAATTGCAAAAATAAATAAATTTAATTTGAGTGTACTCCGATAAGTCGATTTAAGTAAAATTTTAGGTGAATTCGCAATATTTTGAAGAATGCACTTATTGAAGTGGACACAATATTAATACTCAAATTCGGAGTTCGTTTTTGACCTCGAGATTATTAAGGATATTCTCTAGCCAACCAATGTAAAATGCAAAAAAAATGATTTAGAACACAATCTTAGGCAATAAATGGTCATGACGGACTCTGATACAATTAGGAGAACCATGAAGTATTATCTCGCCGTAAACGTTGAACAACCTACTGCGAATTTTATCTTGATGTTCTTATTTAGCAACAGTTAACTCAAATTCTGACTTGGTTGCTAAACAAACTTCACTGTTTTTTGCAAAAAAAAGACGTCCCGTGCCCCGACACCATTCGAAGAACCAAGAAGTGCTATCTTGGTTAACTATCTTTATACGCCATAATCACTTGTTTTGTAAAAGTTTAGTTCAAAGGCTGAGATGCTTAGTCAGAGCCAAAAGTATGTCGAAATAACGTATATGAAAAAAGAACAATAGGTTGTCATGAGGTTCTTGCTTTTATTTTTTTACAAAAATGAACTTTTATAAAAAAATACACTTTACAAAGGGTCTAAGTCCGAAAATTGAGCAGTTGACATATTGCAATTTGGAAACGCAAAAAAGTATCAAGTCCGAATTTGAGTTAAAAAATTACTAATATCACAATGAAAAATTTAGAATAATAGAAATTGATAAGTAAATCCGTTTAAATACATATTGCTTTTAATTAAACGAAATAAGTAAATTCAATTCCGTTATGGATGAACTTGAAACAAAGATTAGCATAAAAAGAGATTTTGAGATAAGTATTTATAAAGTATAAATTTAGTCTGTTTTTCAAGAATTATTTTAATGTCAAAATAGTTCATTTATTGAATTTAAAAATTCAACAGTTTATTCAATCATTTAAAAAACACTATTTGAAACTATGTAAGTTCATCACGTTACTTTGTGCTTTGGTACTTGGGTTTTCAGGGAAATCCATAGCTCAGACTGTTAGTAGTGATCATGTAAGTCTTTCTGACACAACAAGATTTGGTGCCTTAAACATATTTTATTACAAAGGTTGGCAGTTTTCATTTGCAAAACCGGAGCAAATTAAAGACACCATCAATCTTAGAAATACGCAATCTATTCCATCTTTGTATGATTTTTCAATCCATAAGGCTAGTCCCGAATGGAAAAAATACGGTTGGTTTGAATTAAAACTAGTGGTTGATTCCACTATTGCAGGAAAACCTTTTTTTGCAAGATACATGAGTTTAGAACCCATTAAACTTTGGCTAAATGGGAATTTAATATTAGAGGCTGGGAAACCAAGTGTTAATGAAGAGGATGAAGTCTTATCACGATATGGAAATCCAAAAGTTGTTGGGGTAATCTTACGCGAGGGTGCAAATTATTTCTTAGTCGAATATTCGTCACATAAATTAAGACCTATTCATAATGCTAGAATGATTTATGAAAACGGAATAGATATTCAATTGTTTAAATGGCAAGAACCCATTCAAAGAAGAGAACGCGCGTTTATTTTTGGTGGAACCTTACTATTACTCATCAATTTAATATTGATTCATTTGTTTTTAGCATACAAATTTAAAGGGTCATATCACGCTTATGTTGCTTTTACTACATTTTTCCTCTTACTGCATGCGTTCGGGACTTTAAGTGATACCCTATTTGAATGGACAAATGATTACATGTATTTCTATGTCATTTCTTATGTTTTGGCCTACTTGTTTGTCTTGTATTTCTTTATCATTTCAATTCGGAAGTTTTATGAATTACCCATAAAATGGGGATTAATGACTGTTATACTGATGATTTCAGTTTTAATTGGGCTTTATATATCATTTTACAAATTTGATTTAGTAGCATTTCTTCATGTACCTGTTATCCTATTATCCTTAGTCTATGGAGTTTACAGTTTATATGAAGCTAAAAAAGCAAATCCTAAAAATTCCATAACGATTATTTCTTTAGGTTTAGGAATTACCATTTTGGGAGTTTTTCTGTATGCTGGCGTTTATCTTATTATTTCACGTCCAATGGACTTTTTACTCTATTTAGCTACCTTATTATCTTATACAGGAATTCCAATCTCTTTAACCTTAAATGTTGCAACGAGTTATGCTAAATTAATTTCTACCCTAGAAGAGAAAATAAAAGATAGAACGGCAAAATTGGAACTGTCAAATGAATTTCAAAAACGATTTTTTGCTAACGTTTCGCATGAATTCCGTACACCTTTAACCATTAGTGAAGGTTTATTAAATAAAACCTTGCAATCGGAATCTAATCTAAACGAACATAGCCGCGATGATTTGTGGTTGGCGAAACGAAATTTAGTTCGGTTACATGATATGGTTGATCAAGTTATTGAATTGACCAAAGCCGATCATCAAGAACTAAAATTGCATAAAAAGCATATTCGTGCAAGTCAATTAGCGTCTATTTGTGTGGAATCGTTTCGTTCTTTGGCAGAATATCGTGGTCATACGTTTACATTTACTCCAAATACAGAACCTGTTTTTATCCATGTAGATCCATCAAATGCGGAAATAATGGTTAACAATTTGATTTCCAATGCCATTAAATTCACACCAGATGGCGGATTTATTGAAATCAAAACGCAAGTTCATAATCAAGATTTTGTACTTACTGTTGCTGATAGTGGTCCGGGAATTCCTGAAGATAAACGAGAAGCAATTTTCGAGCGCTTCCACAGAATTACCCAAGAAGATGGCGAATATGTAGAAGGAATGGGAGTTGGTCTTGAATTAAGTAGAACACTTGCCCGTTTACATGATGGAGATATTTCAGTTTATGCAAACAATGGCAAAGGTTCTGTTTTTGGACTACGTTTACCTGTTTCTCAACAAGAAATAACAGTTGTGACCGAATTAGAGAACGATAATTTTGATGAAGTTTTAGATTTACAAACTCGAGTACAAACTGAAGTCGATAATCATGATTATACCGTTTTATTGGTTGAAGACAATGATGACTTGATGCATTATGTCAGTTCGATTTTAGAACCTTTGGGATCTATAGAAAAAGCAAAAAATGGATTAGAAGCTTTAGAGAAATTAGAAACGATAACACCAGATATCATTATAACTGATTTAATGATGCCAAAAATGAACGGGGTTCAATTCATAGAAAAGCTGATTAAAAACAAAGTCTGGAAAGACATTCCCGTAATTGTGCTAACAGCAAAAGCTTTGGAAACGGAAAAAACGAATTTATTACGAATCGGAGTTGTTGATTATGTCACGAAACCGTTTTCTGCTGAACAATTGGTTCTAAAGGCAAAAAACTTGTTGAGTTATTATCAAACAAGAAAAACAGTGAAATTGGAGATAAACGAGGAGACAGTTCAAGCTCCAGAATCATTTGTGACTAATTTAGCCGCATTTATTACTGAGAATATCAAAGATTCTAATTTATCAGTTGATTCCATGGCTACAGTTTTTGCTATGAGTAGAAGTTCGTTTTATAGAAATTTGGAAATGGAATCGGGAATGACTCCAGCTGAGTTTATTCGAGAAGTGCGAATGACAAGCGCAAGAGGAATTGTGGCAAAAAATAAAACGATTCGTTTGGAAGAATTAGCCAATGCCGTAGGGTATAAAAGTGTTGCAAGTTTTAGAAAAGTATATCAAGATCGATTTGGGGAACATCCTATTAATGGCAGTAAGTAGAAAAGGTTTCAGGTGTGAGGTTTAAGGTTTGAGGGAAGCTGCCGGCCGGCAGAATACAACCGTCAGCTTTTTTGGTTTTACATGCTATGCAAAATTTTATGCTAGTGCAATCTAGCGGCAACGTCAGTTGGTGCTAAGAATTAAGACAGCGACCGCTGTCAAGCAAATTAAAAATAGGATCTCGAATGAAGTAATAATCTCAAATAAAAAAGATGGAAGTAGTGCCGAGATTATGAGGCAAGCCCATAATGACGTAGGAAAAGCAATGTCATCCTGATCCAATCTAGCGCCAACGTCCGTTGGTGCTGAGGATTTAGACTGCGTCCGCTGTCAACCAACTTAAAATCAGGAACTTGAACTGGGGAATTATCTCAAATAAAAAGACGGATGTAGCGCCGAGATTATGGGTCAAGCCCATAATGACGTAGGAAAACCAATCTAGCGCCAACGTCCGTTGGTGCTGAGGATTTAGACTGCGTCCGCTGTCAACCAACTTAAAATCAGGATCTTGAACAGGGTAATTATCTCAAATAAAAAGACGGAAGTTGCGCCGAGATTATGGGTCAAGCCCATAATGACTTAGAGAAAGAGTTCTATAAAAATTCAACTCGAAATTTCAAAATTCATACGAAAATCGCCTTTTAAAGCCATTAAAGCCAAAAATTGAAACGTTTGCGCACTTTTTTGGAACGTTTGCGCAGGTAGAATTAGATATTTTTTATAAAAATTAACCGCTCGTTAAATCAACAAACGAAAATACAGAATGAAAAAGCTAGCTCAATTAATTTGCTTTATAACCTTGTCACTAATGGGACTCACTACGAAGAGTATCGCACAAATTCCATCAACGAATTTAATGGTGCACTTAGATGCTGGAAGTGGTGTGAATGTTACGGATGACCGTGTCGATTCTTGGGATGATTTAAGTGGACTTGGAAACCATGGTCAAGTGGAACAGTCATCCACAAGACCGTACTTAGTTAGTAATGTAATTAATGGACATTCTGCCGTTTATTTCAACGGGACAAATCATTATATCTATTTACCTACAACAATAAATCTTGGTCTTCAAAACAACGATTATGAACTATTTGTAGTGGTCAAAACAGAAGAATCGAATTCGACAACACAATACATACTTGCAGGTGGTATAAATGAACTTGAATTAAGTCTAAATGAGCCAACCAATGATTGGGGGCTATTATTTAAGCAAAATTCTGGGACAAATGTTCACTCTGGAAGCCTAGGATCTCTTTCCAATACACAACCATTTATAGTAAATGTGAGTGGCACAGCTACAGAAGCGGCTCTTAATGTTGATAACTATTCCTATTCCATATCGGAAAGTAATTATCAGACAAGTTTTGCGGGGAATATCCTGCTTGGAATTCGGTCTGGAGGTAGCTCGCCTTTTAAAGGGTATATAGCAGAAGTAGTTATGTATAATGCAAAACTCTCGACACAGGCACGTGATTCTGTTAATACTTATTTATATACCAAATATTTTACTCCAACAGTTCAATCGTCTAATATTATTTTCTCTGAGCAGACCCATAATACTGTAAAACTTAGTTTGACAAAAGGAAATGGTCTAAAAAGAATTATTTTAGCCAAAGAAAATTCGCCAGTTGATGCAGTTCCTGTAGATTTAACAAATTACAACACCCAATACTCAACTAGTTTTCCTTCCGCATATACATTGGGAACAGATAATAAGATACTATATGTTGGGACAGATACGGTAGTAACTATTTATGGTTTATCAATTGGCAAAACCTATCATTTCGCCGCGTTTGAATTTAATCTCAGTTATGAAAATATATATGATGAATATAATCATTTTTACTTAACAACGAATCCAGCAGTGAATTCAATTGAATTTGTTTCTCCTTTTGCAGCTGGGACTGGAATTGAGGAAGATCCATATCAAATAGCTACTCCTAACCAATTAAATGATATTCGATATGCGGGAGCTTCATACTTTATTTTAAATAATGATATCGATTTAAACGTGTCGCCCTATAATACAGGCGAAGGTTGGAATCCGATAGACTATTTCTACGGTAATTTAAATGGAAATGGCTTTGCGATTCGAAATCTTCAAATTACTAGTTCAACTAGTGATCAGGGATTGATTAGTAATTTATATGGAAATGTATCAGATGTGGAGCTTTCAAATTTTCAATTAACAATTGGAGATGGAGTTGATGGAGTTGGTTGTTTAGCAAGCAATTTATCTGGTGGAACAGTGAATAGAATAGTAGTTAATGGTTCTATTACAGCTGGGAATAATTATGCCTATTCGATAGGTGGGCTTGTTGGTGAAATTGCACACGGAACCGTTAAAAACTCAGTCGTAGATGTTGACATTAATTTCATTGGGACTGGTTTTGTTCATTTTGGTGGAGCATTCGGTGGAGCATTCGGCGAAGTTTCGGGAACCGTGCTTATCGATAGTGTCATTTCTCATGGAAATGTTATTGTTTCAAATGGTGGAGTTAATGATGATCCGATTGGTGGATTTATTGGAATCGTCTATGGTTCAAATGTTACCATAACCAATTCTGCATCCTATGGAAATGTTGTTGGCGATATTTCACTGGGAGGCTTTGTCGGTTTAACCTATGATGGTTTAACTATATCAAATTCATTTTCAACGGGAAATGTTACTTCTAGAACTATCGGCGAAGATGTTGGTGGATTTATGGGTTATTTGTATGACTCATCAATTTCAAATTCATTCACAACTGGAAATGTAATTATAGAAACAGCCGGTGATCGAGTTGGTGGATTCGTTGGCAATTCAGATGGAGGAACCATTTCGAATTCATTCGCTTTGGGTAGTGTGAGTAATGCAACTCATGTCGGTGGATTTGTAGGAACCAATACAGGTACAGTTACCAATTCTTTTTGGAACACCTTAATGAGTGGACAAGCAACGTCTGCTGCTGGTACCTCTAAAACTCTTACTGAATTAAGCCAAGCAGCAACCTTTTCTAACTGGGATTTAGAAAATATTTGGCTGATAACTGATGGCGCGTCAATGCCGTGGTTGCGTACAAATCCAAGTACATATAGGATTGGAATTCCAACACTTACAGGAACCGAAGGCTGGCGTTTATTAGCTTCTCCAGTTATTGATTCATCGTATGCTTCCTACTTTAAACCTTTGTGGACACAAGGGATTACTGGCGCAGATTACGAACAAGGTGCAGCAAATATCTATTCATGGTCAACCGGAAATGGGACTAACGAAAACACAAACTGGACAGCATTATCAACATTGAATACAAGTTTTGCGCCTGGAATAGGTGTTTTAGCGTATGTATATAGCGATGATGACGGCCCAGGAAATGGCAATAATGCAGCTTTCCCCAAAAAAATAATTGTTGATGGATTTGAAGCAAACGAAAATCAAAATGTAACGAGCTCACTTAATACAAATCTAAATGGCTGGACATTATTAGGTAATCCTTTTATTCAAACTGTTGATTGGGATGCTATTTCAAAAGCAAATATTTCGGGTTCAGTTTATGTTTGGGATCATAATAATTCCGAATGGAAAACCTGGAATGGAAGTATCGGTAGTTTAACAGATGGAAAAATAGCCCCATTCAATGCTTTTTTTGTAGAAACACTTACTGAGAATCCAAGTCTAACGATACCAACAAGCGCTATTGTTCCATTAGAAAATGCATTTTTAGGAAAAGAGACCAATAAAGAAACTAGTATTTCTCTCGCCTTAATTTTAAGTGACAACACCGAACTAAGCAACAAAGCATGGATTCAGTTTTCTGAATCAGGTAATCTTGGAATTGATGCAAATGATGCGTTAAAATTATCGCCATTAGCTACTAATTATGTCCAGATAGGAACTGTTTTGAAAGATGGTAAAGTTCTTGATATCAATCACTTGCCGACTTCTAATTCTTATATTGAATTGCCGATTGAACTAAGAAGTTCACACACTGGCGCTCATTCCATAACCTTAGATCGCAGTCAAATTCCAGCTTCTTGGGAAATACGTCTTTATGATGCAGAAACAGGCAAAGAAGTAAGTTTAGATAAAACATATGGGTTCACTTTGGCAAATGACGCAAAAAAATCGAGTATTAGTGCAAATCAAAAACCTAGCATTGAAGCACTTCAACAAAGCTCAACTAGATTTACCTTACGAATTTCAGGAATTACTACAACTACTGAAGAGCCTGTTAAAAATTACACCCTAGCCTTAAATCAAAACTATCCGAATCCATTTAATCCGACTACGAATCTCTCTTTTAGCCTCGCAAAACCAGGATTTGTAAGTATAAAAGTGTATGATATTATGGGAAGATTGATTTCGGAACCTGTTTCAAGTGTGTTTAAAGCAGGCGAGTACAACCAAAATTTTAATGCAAGCAGATTATCTAGTGGCATTTACTTTTATACCATGAGTATTGATGGAAATATCTATAAAACGATGAAAATGACCTTGATAAAGTAAAAATGGTTTGAGGTTTGTGGGAAGCTGTCGGCTGTCAGAATACAGCCGTCATCTTTTTAGTTCTTCACATTCTACTCGAGCTCATACTAGCTCATACTAGCGCCAACGTCCGTTGGTGCTGAGAATTAAGACAGCGTCCGCTGTCAACCAAATTAAAATGTCGGATACATCAACAAAGATGAATGTATAAAACGGCTAAAACATGCCCAATACTAGAGAAAACGTCCATTGGTGTTAAAACTTAAGACAGCGTCCGCTGTTAACAAAATTAATACGCCAGGTATGTCACAAATCTAAATTAATAAAATAGGATAGTGGTTTGATGGAAAACGAAAATCCCTTTCACCATAAACCTTACTCCATACACCTTTTTAAAAACTAAATCTTTACAATCATGAAAACTATCTTTCTAACCCTCTTTCTTCTTGTTTCTACACAAATCGTTTTAGCACAACCACCCGGAATGCCTGGCACTCCAGACCAAGCTCCAATTGATGGCGGATTAACCGTTTTAGCCATCGGCGGCGCAGGATTAGCTTTGAAAAAATTACGTAATCGGAAATAAAGGATTCGGGACAATTTTTCAAAGCTTGTAAGAAACGTTGAAATAAAGACAGAAGTACTGCCGAGATTATGGGATAATCCCATAATGACGTAGGAAAAAGAATGTCATTCTGATGGAAATCATGATCTCACAATACTAGCGCTAACGTCCGTTGCGCTAAGAATTAAGACAGCGTCCACTGTCAACCAAATTAAAATTGGATCTCGAACAAGGTAATAATCACAAATATTAAAAACAGAAGCAGCGCCTAGATTATGGGACAAGTCCATAATAACGATGGAAAAAGAATGTCATCCTGATGAAAATCAGGATCTTACAATGCTAGCGCCATCGTCCGTTGGTGCTAAAAAATAAGACAGCGTCCGCTGTCAACAAAATTAAAATCGGATCTAGAACGGGGTAATACTCTCAAACAAAAAGACGGAAGTAGCGCTGAGATTATAGGTCAAACCGTTTATGACGTAGAAAAAGCAATGTTTTTTTTTGTAAACTGAACTTTTTTTCTTTCTTATAAGCTTAGAATTCGAGAAATCAATAGGATTACCTTATTTTAGGCTTCATGAATAAAAGTGCCACACTTTTCTGTTTATTAGTTGCCATATTTTGGGTTGTCGATTCTGTTCGGGCGCAAACAACAGCGCCAGAGGGATTTCCTTTTACACAAACGTATCGTCGAGGTGATTTTGTGGGTTCGCCTCGCACATGGGGCATTTTTCGTGCCGATGACGGTTTACTTTATTTTGGAAATACTCGCTATGGAATTCAGGAATCGGACGGACTTTCTTGGCGAAATATTCGTGTTGAGCGAAATTCGGCAGCCTTGTCGTTTGCACAACATCCCAATGGACACATATTTGTTGGTGCTCAATTAGATATCGGATTTCTTCAACATGATTCCCTAATGAAACGAACGTATCACTCATTAGCTCATCTATTGCCGGATTCTGTTTCCTCAATCATTGATGTAGAATTTACTTTTGTACTTAATGACATGGTTCATTTTATCTCGCCGACAATTTGGTACACCTATTCTGTTTCAGAAAAAAAATTAACTTGGCAAAAAAATCCTGTTCTAATTAGTTCTGCCGTAAAATGGCAGGAATCAATCATTTCATTACATTCGGATGGAACACTTAATCAGACGAAAGACAAAACGACCAAAAAGATAACATCACCCACATCGATTAATAATCCTCATTTGTTATTTTCGAATGGTAAGCGCTTGTTTTTATGGGATAAAAGTTACACACTATGGGAGTTCCAAGCCGATCAGACATGGAATAAAATTGCCGATTTTGCAGGCGTATTTTCAAAAGTCTCGGTAAACATTCACGATTTTATATGGACTGATTCCGGTTATATCGTTTTTGCCACATCTAATGGATTATACACATTCGATCAGAAGGGAACTTATTTGTACACGATGTATGCAAGCGATGGATTAGCTGATAATTCTGTAATTAAATTGTATCAGGATTCAGATTGGAATGTGTGGATGACGAGCCTTTTTGGTGTTAGTAAAATTGAATTCGGAAGAGGGATGCGTGAATTTTTGCCTTCGCAAGGTTTACCGGAACAGACCGGACTTTCACAGGAATTCAACGGAACCTTATATCTTGGTGGATTTAACGGTCTTTATGTGTGGGAAAAGGATCGTTTTAAACCAATTTATGAAGGTAGCAGGGTGTATGCAATGGAAGTTTCGCCTTTTGGAATGCTAATTGGTTCAATGAAAGGCTTACATCTTGTGGATAAAAAAGGAATTTTTCATCCAATTTATACTCAAGGCGCAGTAGATATTATTTTGCCTGATCGCGATAATCCTAAAGTGGTGTACTTTACGCACTATCTAAATTCTCTGCGCAAAGTTGTTCTGGAATCTGAAAAAACATTTCAGGAATTCAAATTAGCCGACCACACACCAAAATCATATACATTAACAGAAGATAAAAATGGCGAATTGTGGATTGGAACAGGTGGAAATGGAGATTTTCATTTTGTAGCTGAACAGGAAAATGATGTAATTGCGTCCATCACAAACGTGCGACAGTTTACACCGGCTAATGGATTGCCATCCAATGGGTTTAATTTTACGATGTCGGTAGGGAACGATGTTGGATTTATCACATCAAATG
>Ga0210025_1001011_pt1 | contig 32476 bp, 10 predicted proteins | sample CryGeyme20150102_FD_183989 | JGI IMG/M metagenome (GOLD analysis project Ga0210025, IMG submission 183989) | Groundwater microbial communities from Crystal Geyser aquifers in Utah, USA - Crystal Geyser metaG 2015-0102 (SPAdes) (version 2) | ecosystem: Environmental > Aquatic > Deep subsurface >... | reverse complement strand
CAGGGGGGCTGTCAGCCCTATTCCTCCAAAACGGAGGATAGTCTAGATAGCTCTTACTTAGCATGGTTCCTAGGTGTCCATGGCCCACTGGTTAAGGATTGATATCCTTTAATTAACCAACGCCATGACACTGGAGGACGATTACAAACGACAAACGACACAGACACACAGAATGCACTATTTACAGTATTTGCTTAGGCGGGTGCTATGTCCTTGTCCTTTTCAATTGTAGAAGATCTTCGGGAACGGACCTTGTCTTTGTCCTTTTCTCCTCCACTGCTACGAGACGTGCGATCCTTCCGGTCTTTGTCGCGGTCTTTGTCGCGATCAACAACAGAAGAACGATGACGTCGTTCTCGATCCTTCGAATACGACGATGGCGGACGCTCCGTTTCGGAACGCTTGATTTTGGGTTGACTGTTGTTGCCGTCAACATCTCTCGCATCTTTGTTGTTACTGCTGTGCTCTGAAGGAGGCAATCGACTACGACTTTGCGAGTCCGATGTTGTGCTGCGCTTCAAACGACGACGATCCCTGTCTTTACCCCTGTCTTTATCCCTGTCTTTATCCCTGTCTTTATCCTTGTCACGGTCGCGATGCCGACGATCACGATCGCGATCTCGATCTCGATCCTTATCGCTGCTGCGATGATCGTGGCTGCGACGAGTTCCAGAGGTTTTGTGAGAAGCATCACCCATCTTGTCTCCTCGCTTTTCGCGGTCGCGATCACGATCGCGGTCACGTTTCTCCCTGTCGCGATCGCGGTCGCGATGACGCTTCGATTCCACCTTGGCCATAAATTTAGCAGCAGCATCGGCTTCCTTGTCGCCCGTACCACCGGAACCGGCAATGGATAAAAGTTCTATCTTGGATTGCAAGTTCTTGTTCTGATCCGTAAGGGTTGTTATTTCCTTACGAGCCTCACCGAGACTGTCCACCAAATTCTTAGCGGTGGCCATTCTACTTTCGTTCTCTTCAATGATACCTTCCAATTCAGATACCTTCGTCTTGAGTTGCTCGTTCTCTTGTTGAAGATCTCTACCAGGAGCTCCACCACTATCGGCCTCCTTGCGAGCTTCAATAAGTTCTGCTTCTAACGATACCTTTTTGGCCGTCATTGCTTCCAGGCTCTTTAAAAAACGATTTTCTTTCATAATAGCCGAAGCTTTAAAGTCCTCTAATTCTTTCACAGCAGCATCGTAATTGGCATTGGCAGAGGACAACTTTTCGTCTGCTTCTGCCTGCCGGTCTTCGAGGTCATCAAGAGACTCCTGAAGTTCTTCTTTTTCTTGCTTAATGCTATCGTATGATGCCTCCACAGTAGAGACCTTCTTCACAAGAGTTTCGTTTCGTGCTTGAAGCTGGACCTTTTCTTCTTGCAGCTCTTCGCAATTGGCTTCCAACATACTCGTTTTCTTCCGGTAATCGCCCAACGATTCTTTGAGCTCGTCAATAGCCGAAGATAGGCCCTGGTTTTTCTTTTCGGATTCTTTCAAATCCTTTTGCAGGACCTCGCAAATAGACTTAAGCGACGAATTTTGATCTTCCAGTTCGTTGCAAGCTGATTGTAACGTTTTCTTCTCCTCTTGCGCTTGGTCGAGCTGTGACTGCAACGAGGCGTTCTTCTCGTGCAAAGAGTCATTCTCTTCTTGCATCGATCCAACTTCCTGTTCTAGCTCACCAAAAGCTGCTTGCAGTTCTACTTGTGCCTTTTCCAAGTCGATATTCAGATCTTGAAGTCTTGCGTTTTTGTCCTCGAGTTCTCGAAGGCGCTGTTCCATGGCCTTGAACTTTTGCAAGTCAATTTCAGAAGCAGCATCTTGATTGGCACTAATTTCTTTTGGGCCGTAACCCTGAACAACTTCCTCGCTGCCCTCCGAGACCTTCTCGGGCATCACCATTTCGTATTTGTCTGCTGCAGCTTCTTCATTTCCTAGCACTGGTGCTGCTGCCGCTTCAACTTCTCCTTCGGCTGGAGGGCTGGGTATACTGCCGTCTGTACCATCAGCGATTCCTTCCGGTTCCTCTTTTGAAGCTTCGGATACGATTTCAGCTGAAGCAACAGCTTCTGCCACAATAAGTGGATCAAACATTTGTTCCAGCACTTCGACTTGTGTCCCAACTTCAAAGAGTTGTCGAATTTCAGTCATGAGTAATTGCTTCTCAGAATTATCCCCGGCATTATCTCCATCTGCGCTTGCTTCCTGATGTCCAGGTCCTGGTTGACGATCATCCTTAGCAACGATTGGAGCAATATCGTCGCCCCTGCTCGATCTTGTTCGACTCGCATCGTCCGCTTGCGACCCGCTAGCTGAGACTCTTCTTCCAGAAGAACATTCGTCGCTGCTCGGTTCAGATTTGTCACTTGTTGAATTGCGACTGTCTTTGCTGTGATGGCTGTCGGGCTCTGCTTCAAGTCCCGAAACAACGCTGGCCTCGTCAGATTCACGGACACTGTAGGGAGGTGAGGCAGATCTTTGTGATGAGAAACTGCTGTGTCGAGACCCTTGCTCCAATCGTTCGCTTGGTGATCGTTCAGCAGAGATACTGCCCGAGCGTGAACGGCTGTCGATACTACGACGAGACGTATCCTGGTCATTGAGACTGGTACCATCACGTTCTGAGCCCCTCCCGTAGCTATTGCTTCGGTCGTCCGAATAGCTCGATCCGCTATAGCTCTTTTCTCGATCATTTTCGTCTCGGCCGCCACTGGCGACGGAGACTATGGATCCACGAGAACGGTTCGATTGCCGAGACACGCTCAAGTCTTTATTGCGATCGTCTTCGCAAGAGTCAAAGGATTTACTGCGAAGACTGTCCGACTTTTGGGAGTGGTCGGGAGTACTGACAATATCCGACTGGCGAGACTCACTCACGCTCGCATCGATACTACCAATATCTGAATGGCCAGAATGGTCTGCCTGATCTCGGCTACCGGTACCATTAGTACGATCGGCACTCAAGGCGGAATCATTCATCGCGGCATTTGCAGTGTCCCCTATGTTTGATTGCTGAGACGCGTCCAAATCAGTCCCCGGGGACTGATTCATTTTGCCGTGCTCGTCCACTGAACCAACGGAAGAAACATCCCCAAGTAGTACATCCGATTCTTCCATGCTTGCGCCCTCAGATTGGCAAGTCGACTCTCCTTGCTCTGGCTGTTGAGAATAACTATGGACTGACACTTGCTGTGAATTCTGCGATTCGTCAGCTTCTTTGTCATAGTCGTCATGGGCGGAAAATTGTAGACCTTCTCGGGATTCATCAGATTCCACTTTAATGGCAGCATCGTCATCCTTTTCTGCATTATTCGAACAAGCGGCATCGGCTTTTTGCGAGCCGGAAGATACCTCAGCTGAACTCGGAGCTGAATCAACATCGGAAAGTTGGGCAAAATCACCTTGGCTTCCAATGGAATCAGCGTTAGGTTTGCCATGATCAATTCTCTGTTCAGACCCGTCAAGGCTGGCACCGGCTGATGCATGGGGGCCTTCGTCAATACCCTCTCGCTTTTGGTTGGAAACGCCCGATTCCTCCAAGTCATCAGCCCTTCGGACATCTTCCTTTTTATTGATGGCTCCTTCAACAGAGACGACATCAGTCGAACGGTGAGAGTTTTCAATCGACTGGTCATCTTGTACGTAGTTCGAAGACTCAGAACCTTCGAGCTGGGTGTCGTTCATGAAAGCCGTGGGAGTCTCGTCTGCCAATTGTTCTAATGAATCTTCATCGTCGGTATCGGAGTCCAAGCTAATTTCTTGAATTGAAATTTTTCCTAGTAATTCTCCGTTTTCGTCTTTGACAGGAAATTGTTTGGTCAAATCGCTCTTACCCATCTCCAAAAGGTTCTTTGCCGTAGTCTGGTAAAATCCCATGGGGGTAAATTTGCCGCTGGGATCCCAGTCGAAAATGGATAATCTAAGAGGTCTCTCCAGGTCCCCACGGCACAAGAGGTCAATGCTAATTTCCGCCTTCTTCCATTTTGGTTCCAACGAGTTCTCGATATGCTCGCTTTGGTAGACTGTAACCCAGGCATCTCCGTCTCGTGTCTGCGCTCGGTAAAATGGATCGCTGCAACCTGTTCAATTTTAAAAGCGAAAAATTGAGTTCAATTATTGATTGACAGAAACTACTAGTAGAAATAAAACGGAACTTTAGAAACACTCCTCCAAACGACGTACCAAACCATCCCTCTACATTGGCCAGCTCCGTTCCTTCGAGAGTCATCCGCAACGTACGATCTGACTTTGCGGAACTTGGTGGTGTAATAATTGCCCCAACCACAAGGATTTTGCCTTGAGAATTGCCATCATAATCTTCCAGCTTGAAGGTCACTTCTTCGCCGGTACCACGGCGTTCTTCTACTCGACGAACAAGTTCCTCCATTGTAGTTTCGAAATCGCCAATGGGGCGGTGCTCTCCACTCTCTTCCCAATCGAAGATAGAAATCAATATTGGAAGATCAACATATTGCAAGTCGCCGTCCAAAAGATTGTCAACAGATAGAGTTGCTGGTTTCCAGATAGGTGATAGATTGTTGTCAACGTGCTCACTCGTGTACTTTGCAGCCCAGTTTTCTTCGTCGCCCTCTACCAATGTGGATAACTCAAAAAAGGGGTCGCTACATCCAAACCAGCCCTCGACATTAGCGAGGTCTGCACCCATAAGAGATAGGGTGAACTTCGAGCCTTCTTGGAGATTTTGCAACGATGCAGGTATTGAAGCAACACTGCTTTGACTTTCGTCGTCTCCTCCACCCTGGCTGTTGTCGCCATCAATAGACTCGTTTCCATTACTTACGGCTTCGTCGCCACTTATTTCTCGACTCGGATCATCTGCGCTCCCATCGCTCCGCTGCAAGCTACCTTCGTCGCTTCCAGCGCCATCATCGCCCGTGCCATCATCACTGAGGACATCAGAATCCTTTTCTTTGCTATCGCTGACTGCCCTATTCTCGTCAATGATATTTGGAATGCGAGCGACGGGAGAAGTTGATGGTACCGGAAGCTTTGGTAGCGCGGCCGGTGAAACGAGTGGAGATGCGTACGGAGATGTCAAAAGAGACCTAGAACTTCCACTTTTCTTGATTGATGCTCCAGCAACCACAATAGTTCCATATTCGTTTCCTTCGTCGTCTTTCAGTGTGAAAAGTGATTCAGATACCTCGGACTTTTCATTTGAGTAAGCCTTTGCGTGATCAAGCAGCTCCTCAACAGTGGTCCGGAAAAAGCCCATTTGGTTGTGCTCGTCGTCTTCTTCCCAGTCAAAGACAGAGATAAGGACATCTCGATAAATATCTCCGCCCTTCAAAAGCTCATCCATTGATATTTCTGCCAACGGCCACTCAGGGTTCAGGCAGTTATCTAGATAACTTGATTTGAACACGGGTCTCCATTCTTCTTCGACAGCAAGTTCGTCTGCCAAGACAGAAACTTCGAAAAATGGATCACTACTTCCAAATCTCTGCTCTACGTTTGCGAGATTGATACCCTTCAAAGAAAGCAGCATCTTCGACCCTGGTGGTACAAAACCAATCGACGACGTGAGCTCTGATTTGGGTAAAGAAATGACAGGATTGACCCACACAGAATCCCTCTTCTTCATTTTCGAGGCAATAGTTGTCAGAGTTTCGATAGATGCAGAATCGACGTAGATCTCACCAAAATCCGTTTCATCGTGGGCTCTAGCAATGTACGCTCGGTCTTTCTCGCTCGCGGAGGATTCCTTGTTATCGAGTGATCTCCACATAAGATCAAGTAAAGTGGTCTCGAAGTAGCCCATTGCGTTGTGGTTGTCGTCTTCTTCCCAATCAAATATTAAAACTTTGAGCCTTCGGTCAATGTCACCTGCCAGAAGTGCTGTGAGGGGAATTGCGGCAGGAAGCCAAACAGGGTTCAAATTGTTTTCAATATGCTCACTCCTATAAATTTCTTTCCATTCTTCGGTCTCTGTCCATCCGACAATCTCAAAGAATGGCTAGAAGTCGAATGGGGAGGAATAGATGCACGTGAGAGAGAGGCAGTATCGGAGTCAACTGCAGCACATAATGTAACTTACATCAGAGCAACCAAGGAACCCTTCGACATTCGCCAGATCTTTGCCCTTGAACTTGAAAATTATATTGGACTTTGTTGGGGCTTTCTCGATGCATTCTTGCATGGCTGCCCGTGCAGCTATCTCTTCTTCCGTATCAATCGCAATCGATGCGTCAGAAACTAAAAGGACGCCGTACTCTTTCCCCAGTGAGTCTCGGCAAGGAAAAGACCGGTTTTTGCCCAGTGATACAGCTGCGCTGTTTGTCCTAGCATTCCAAAGTAAATCCATCAACGTCACTTCTGTGTACCCCATAGGTTGATGTATCCCTCCTTCTTCCCAATCGGATAGCGCAATTCGAATCGTTTCACTCACAGGATCAGTCACCAAGTCAATCAGTGGGACTATAGCCTTTCTCCACTTTGGTGCGTGATTATCATCAATGTGTTCACTCTTGTAGACGGTTAGCCACTCGCCGTTAGTAGACTTACGTTGTAATTCAAAGAATGGATCAGAAGCGCCAAATATACCGTCCATATTGACCATATTGCCCCCCTCTAAGTATAAGCAGAGCCTTGGATTGCCCGATTTTGTTTGTAGATCGTCGACGAGCTTTGCCCGTGCTATCCTTTCTTCGGGTGTGTCCGTATGGATGCTAGACGATATTACGACAATCGAACCATATTCGGCGCCGCTATCATCTCGGCACAAAAAGGGCGAATCTTCTCCTACAGCCTTTGCTGCGGCATTCGATTTTGATCGCCAGAGCAACTCCTTGACAGACGTATCAAAGTAACCCATATTTTGATGCGAACCACTGGCTTCCCAGTCATACATTGCAATTCGAACCTTGCGGGTCAAGTCCTTGTCGACAATTAATTTATTAAGAGGAATTCGAGCTGTTTTCCATTGAGGGTTAGCATTATCATCCACGTGTTCGCTACGATATACCTGATTCCAATCTTCCTCCGATTCACCGGGTGTCAAAACAAAATAAAAAGGATCCGAAACGCCAAACATTCCGTCCATATTGGCCAAACTGGTTCCTTTTAGCGACAGTGTTAATGTCGAATACTGATCAATCTGTTCGAGGGAGGAAGTTAGAGCCAACCGGGCCTTTTTTTCTTCTTCTGTTTCTTCTTCAATATCGGCATCGACAACGATAAGCGATCCGAAGGTATGTCCCAGGTCATCACAGCACGAAAAGGGCAACTCATTCGCCATGGCACGAGCGGCGATGGATGTTTCAGATCGTAATAAAAGTTCATCAACTGTCGCTTCGGCGGACCCAACGGCTTTTCTCTTCCCCTTGTCGTCCCATTCATGCAATGATAATTGCAACTTGAAGGACGAGATGTCTCCTCCCCCTTGCGGCAAAAGCTTATCCAACGGTAACTTGCATTTTCTCCAACTGGGTCTCAGATTGTTCTTGATAGTTTCGGAGGTATAGATTGTGACCCAATCACCGCTGGTAGCAGTGCTGCTCGAATAAACCCGTACTTCAAAGAGCAATCCTACCGCCTCCTTGGTTTGAATATCTGTTCCTCGAAGATCTATCATTAGCCTGGCATTCTCGCTGCGATTTTGCAATAGTTCGGCAATATCTGCCCGTGCCGACTTTTCCTCCGACGACATTTTCTGAATGCTGGCATCCCGAACAATGATAGAACCATATTCTTCATCGTAGGTTTCATCGATACAAGGAAAGGTTCGATCTTCTTCGTCCAGTAGCTTGAATGACACCTTGTTGGATTCTGCCTTCCATAACAGATCCTCCAGAGTTGCCACGAAGGATCCCATTGCTTTTGGAATTTTTCCATGATTCCAATCCAGCATGGAAATGCGCAGTCGGGGCAGGCCGTTGGCATCATTATCGGTTAGAAGTTTGCTGCACGAGAATGGAATGGGCTTCCATTCCAAGATTTGCAAAGAATCTTTACTTTCTCCGAGTGGTGGAAGTGGTTCGGAGGTATAAATGACTTGTTCTTTGCCATAATCGTCGTTGTCATCGACACTATAGTCGTCGCTATAATTATTTTCGTAATTAGAGAGGACCGTTTCAATACGCACAAAGGGTTGACAATCGTGAGCTTCTTCTTCCATTCCAGTCGCTTTCAATGTGAGAGTCACTTTTGATTCTGGTTCTAGTTTGGCAATAATCTTGGAAATTTTGGTCTTGGCGGTACGTTCTTCCGGTGTTTCTTGTCGTGTCACAATCTCGGCTTTCTGAACCCGTAACGTGGCTTGTGTCGGACGCTGTTTGCGATCCAAAATTTCCAATCCCTCCAGAGGATCATCATCATTTACATTGTTGTTGTTGGTATTGATCTTGGTATTGTTACTACGAATAGCTTGTTTCATAAGTTCTGGCAACGTCGTATCGGCGTGTCCTACTGGAACGTACTTCTCGTTGTTATTGCTCTCTTGTAGCAATTCAATTCGCAAGGGTGTTTCAATATTCTCCCCCAATAAATTGTTTTGCCAATTAAGCAGTTTATTCAATGAAATTCGTGTCTCAGACCAATTGTCAGTCTGTTGTTGCTGCTGTTGCTGTTGCTGTTGCAGCTGTTGATAATCAACGAGGAGATTAGATTTGAAGACCAATTTCCAGATTCCCTCTTTCGTTTGACTGGAAACGTGAAAAATTGGGTTTTTAAACATTTCTTGTACACTGCTAGTGCTGCTGCCAATTCTTAACCCCAATTGCAATACTAATTTGGAATGCGGTTTCATTTTTTGCACTGTCTCGTTCATTTTTTTAAACTGTTCTTCTCGTTGAATCTGTTGCAGCTGCCCTTGTGCCATTTGAATAAGATGCCTATCGTACAAGGATTCCATTGTAACCATTTCCGTTTGAGCAAGCAGCATTTGTTGAATTTCTGTAACAAGAGTTGCCTGTTCTTGAGCACTCATTTTAGTGTGTTCGGGTTGACTGGACGAAGATGGATCTTGATCGTCTTGGTTGTTGGTGTTGTAGTTGTTGCGACTGGAAGATGCAATAGAGGTCACATCGACTTCCGTGGTGGTCGTATCTGGTTCTTCTTCTGTTGTTGCTGTTTCCTCGGACGTCTTTGCACGTTGTATGGCTTTTTGAACATCTCCAGGTACGTACATTTGTTCCAGTACCTCTTGAGATGTCCCAGCCTGGTACAGTTGAACAATTTCCTCCAATTTGGCAGATTGTTCCGCCTGTGGCTGATGCGCTGAGGCTGCAGCTGCGGCTTCCGTTTCCAACATTTGCAAAATGGCTTTTTCTTTATCAATTTGTAATATAACGCGTGCCACGTCTTCGGGAGAAAACATCATTTCCAAGTTGGCTCTAGACGTTTTGGCCTCCCACAAGTGCCTGATTTCGGCTTCCATGCTCTTCTTCTTTACTTGCTCCTTGATGCGCTTTCCTTCCTGTTCTTTGCGCTTTTCTTCCGCCTTTTGAAGGTTCTTGAACCAATTCATGGTGACTATAGTGTTAGTGCTGCTTTTGTTGTTGCTTTGGTTGTTGCTGCTGCTGCTGCTGCTAGTAGTTGTACAAGTACAAGATATGCTTTCTGTACAGCTACCTAGTAATGTGGCTGTGGTGGTGTTTGTAAAAGTAGAATCACTGATTGTGCTGTCAGAATCAGTGTCAGTGTCCGTTGTGTCTGTTGTATCTGAATCCTCTGCAAGAGGGGCCTCAGCCCCCCTTACCCTTTGGTGTGCCTTTAAAAAGAGAGGAGGGGGCTCGTACGGCTGTTGACGTTGGCTTGTAAGGATTGCACTGGAGGCTGAGCGTTGTGATGGCTGTGATGGCGGGTCTAGATGTGCAACTTGTGATTGAAAGACACTAATGATGGAAATGCGTGCTGCTGCTGCTGCTGCTGCTGCTGCTGCGGGTGGAGTGAAAGCCCAAAAGAACTACTACAAAAACACAAAAGCACACTCACTTGCGACTTGCGACAGGGCTGGTAATAGCGGTCGAATCGTAGCAAGATGTGGATCTTTGTCCTCCTGTTTGCTGGTCTTTGGGATCTTGATTCTTGATGTATGCTACTAATATACACTACGAGTAATACTGTATACTCTAGCTAGTCTACTACTGCGTACTACTAATAATAGATGTTGTGATTAGTCGCTCTTTCATTACTTCTCTGTGGTGGTTCTCGTTACTGTTTTGGTTAAGATACCAGGTAGTAGCTTGCGATAGGATAGCTAGCTACTGTACCTGGTACAGTAGTAGGTAATGGTAACAAATAATGGTACCAGGTACTGAGTACCTCGTACGACGGTGCACCGCACTGCCAACAGCTCAGGTCATTCATCAAGTCATTTTCAGATACTCGTCCGAATCCGTGACTTGATTTGAATATGGGAGCGCGCCAGGGGAAGTACAGTACCTAGTCTACTGCACTCGCGACTCGCGAGTCCTCAGTAAAAACGATTATAACAACTTCTGGTATTCATCATCAAACACACTGTCTAGTAGTAGAGTCTATTATTTTAAGACGCTGGTACTTGTCTAGTAGGTACTACTACTAGTCATACCACAAGTAGCTACCAAGTCGTACACTGCCGCATGAAGTCAATGCTACCACTGTACAATAATAATATGGGTTGTGCTCAAAAGAAAAAAAAACATGTTCAGCCCCATCGAACACGATCAAGGCGAGATTGGGCATCATTTGCACCCCTACCTGGTTCTCCAAAAATATTCTCACTGTTGAGTCGCAGTCTTGGAATACAAATACTCGTATTATTGTTCTTGTCGGAAGCAGCAGGAACATCACTAGTATCGTCGTCACCGCCGTCGTTGTTGAAGAGACAAATACGTTCCAGAGCCTCGGTGATTGGATTGGGGTCATGACTACGGTTGCGACTATTACTTTTCATCCTTTTGGAAGTAATGTTTTCATTCCACTCGTTCTTGTACTCGTACTCGTAGTCATACATGGGGAGCTTTCCACGGCGACAAGGAAAAGGCGATCGGGGGAACTGTGATTGTGGCATGGAAGAAGGTAGTTCATCGAGGAAGCGAAAAGGCCTTGATGCCCCCCCTACAGCGGAGACAGAGGAGGGCATAGTCGGGTGTTCATATTGGGAGCTGGTGCAGCCTAGTCTCGAAGAAGGCATCTCGTCGGAGTACATCGAGGCCAATGTTTCGGATAGACTTGGTGCTCCCAATGGATAGTCTGGTCGTTTCGGGATGACGGAGGAGGGAGATTCCAAAGAACTATTTTTTGATGAAGCACTGGCGAAACGAACAAGATCACTCATCACTCTATCGGAATGTGTATTATCAGAACCTTCCTCACTAACGACGAAAATCACCTTGTCTGTGGCGTCCGCAGGTGCGTCAAGATATTTTCTAAGGGAGCTAGAAGGTGGGTCAGCTTGCAGTCCCGACGTCTCCCCGGAAGTGCCACGGACTGTATTGATTTTCCTTTCTTTAGCACTGCTAAACTCAACTCGGTCCACATCTTTCTTGAGCGTTGCAAAAGCTACCTTGGCCTGCTGTAGAGCTTTGGATAGGGCAGCATTGGACTCCAAGGCTTCATCACGCTCCAAGATGGCTGATTCTAGACTCTTTACGAGGGCTTCGCGTTGAGTGGTGAGCATCTTCATTTTCCCCTCGGTAGACTTACGCTGCGCCTTCTGTTCCTTCTTATGACATTTTGTCTTCTTTTTCAAAACGTCTAGTGCCGCCAAGGCCCCCACTAGCGACGTCCGAAGCGAGGTATTCGTTTCGCTCTGGGCAAGTTGTTTCTTACTATTTAAGGCATTCGCCATGTCAGTTCCCGTATCAGTACTGCCATTGTCATCATCTTCGTCATCGGCATGTACTGGATCTGTTTCATTAGCATTGTCTTCCTGAGTAGCTGTTGGGTTCATTTCCTTGGCTTCGTTATCACGAGCAGTAGTTGGATCATCACCACCACGACAAGCGTTAACAGTCCGTAGCTCTGTGCCTTTTCCATTGCCGGAAGGCTGCAATTTGGAATGAGCCAATTCGCCTCTCAGATGATCTATCAGAGCATTGGAACGGTCCAACTCCAATTGCTGCTGTTGTACAAGGCATTTGTTCTCGTCTCTCATCTGCCCAACCATTTCGTCGAGATCAATCATTTCCGCCATTAACTTCTTCTTTTCCTCCATAAAAGCCTTGCGCAGCTCAATCATTTCACTTGTCTTTTCGTGCACTGACTTCCGCAAGGTATAACAATACACTGTTGCTTCTCGTAACTCCTGGCTGGCCTGGTTTCTTGCTTCAAATAAAGCTTCATTTACATTCTTGACCTGGTTGGCAAGATCAATCACGTCGCCATTGCCAATGAGAGTGTTGGACAGACGTCCTTTGCCATGACTGGAGTAATTCGACGCATTTTTCATAGTAGTTTGCAGCACTTGGCGTACCGTTGTCAGCTTCGAAACGGCCAGTTCTAGAGATTTCTTGAGTTGCGAAAGTCTGGTACGCGCATCGTTAAGGTCAACACGTGTACTCTCAAGCTCAGCGAACACATCATCTAGTTCCGGTTTTAATTCTGAAGCAGGGCAGTTACCCTCGGTCAAAACGGTGGCTATGGATTTCATCGACACTTGGACGATCTCGGTCTCTGCTTGCTTCAACTGCTTTTCAAGCGAGTCGTTGCGCGCCGTAACGTCGGAGTATGCCTCTTGCAAACCAGTGCATCGACCCTCTAGTAACGAAATGCTGGACTTCAATGATTCAATTTCCTCTTCTTTTCTCAACAGATCCTCGGTGGCTTTCTGGGCTTCTTTTTCGTTTTTTTTAATCTTCTTTTGGGCATCAGCTCCCTGTTTTTCGACTGTCGCTAATTTTGTTTTAATCGTGTCGATCTCTTTCCCATTTGTTTCCACCAACAACTCTATCTCCTTGTGCAACTTTTTCACCATTAACTCGCTGGTATTGTATTTATCCTCGACCGATTCTTTGGCGATATTTGCGGCTTGAACCTCCAAGTACTGATGCTCCAATTCATCTTGGCGTTTTTTGCATTCCGACTTCATTTTGTCAACTTTGCGCTGTGCACGCTTGAGCAAAGATTTATTTTCACTATTTTTGTTCTCCAGTGACTGCACCTTCTGTTTCAATTCCGAAACCGCAGCCTCAGTAGCATTATTTGCCAGACTAACTTTCAATTCCTTCTTAATATTGGCGACTTCCTTTGCTAGTGCGGACTGCTTTTCTTCCATGTTTTTTGTCGCAAGCCCAAAATTGTCGCGCGAAGCTAAAGCAATGATGTGGTCTTCTTGGGATCCTTCTAGTGATGCCAATTGTTTTCGTAAAAAAACATTCTCTTCCCGTTCTTTTGACAACGTCGCCATAGTAGATTCGAGCTCCTTTTCGGTCTGCTCAAACTTTTCATTGGCATCGTCTAAAGTCACTGAAAGACGTTGAATACGAGCATTTAAGTCTTTTATCTTGCAAACCGAAGTTTCGTTCCTCCCTTCTGACAAAGACAGCTGTGTCGACATTTGTTTCAGATCCGCTTCCGCCTGGGAAAAGTCGATTACCAAGTTCTCTCTTGAACGAACCGTCCGATCCAGTTCCTCTGTGACTGTTGCCAGCTCATTTTGTATTCTTTGTTGAGCATCCTCTTCTTGACGGCGCAATCTTTCCGATTCTCGTAGCCGTCCCTTCAGGGAGGCCTCGAGCAGCGTCGCATGATTTTTGAAATTTTCAAAACACACGCCCATGTCGCTTAATTCGGCATCTAACGAAGATACCAAATCTTGGTATTTGACTATGGTAGCTTTCGAGGCTAAATCCGGAATCATCGCTTCGACCTTTGCCTTGGCCTCGACAACCTTAGATTGCAACTTTGTCACATCGTCAATGAAGCCAATGCTCCTATTTTCATGTTCTGCAAGATAGGCTCTCCTGATAGCTACATCCTGTCGCGTTACGGTCGTTCCAGGTTCCACGTCACCTGGCCGTGTTTGCGTTGCTGGTGAGTTCTCTGTCTGTTTCAATAAGTCGTGGATATGCTCAGCATCTAGAGCATTTTTACTTGTGTTTACCACGCAGAATTCGTATGAAAGTTCCGTGTTGTGATCCGCGAGACCCTTGACCCTTGCTGATTTAAAGTCCGCCTCACCTTTTGGCAAATCAATCGCGTCGTTGAGTTGCAAGTCATTGGGAATTGATGGCATGGGTCGGGCAACTTTTTTAGATGCAATGGCTTGAGATTCGCTGGATTTGATAGAATCCTCAAAGGACCTAATATTTGGGGGGTTCGATTCTAGAGCATCCTGGAGCAATTTTACTTCTTCTCTCAGCTGGTCATTTTCCGTCGTAATATCTTTGAGGTTTTTCGCATGGGCTCTTTGCTGCATCTCGCAATTTCCCTTTTCTGATGCGAGAGCTTTTGCCAGGTCTCTGTTTGTTTCTTCCTTAACCATAACATCACTTTCGAGATCATTCAAGGCAATGACAATATTATCAGCTGACAGCAACATGGCAGATATTGTTTGATTGGCATTGTCAAGTTCTACCTTTGTAGCTTCCAACTTAGCACTTATTCTTGCATTTTGTGTGTCAAGAGTGCCGACTTGGATCATGGCTTTGGCCAACTCATCTTCCTTGAAAGCAACTTTCTCTTCCAAATTTGCAATGATGGTATTAGTGCTGGCTTCAGATGCAATTATAGAAGACCGAAACTTGGCTTCGGCGGAAGACAATTCCTTTTCTTTGAATGAGAGATCTTCCATCAGATTTTTTAATTGGGCCTCCTTTGAAGCCAACTTCTCCTGCATGTTTGCCAGCAATATTTGTGAACTAGACTCAGCTGTTTTCGTTGCTTGAAGTTGTTCCTCTAATGAAATTATGTCAGCCTCTTTGAGTGCCAAAGCTGCCTGCATACCTGGCAATTGCAGCTCAAGAGCATCCGCTCTGGCGCTTTCTCTGGCGAGATCAATCTGGGATGCAGACTGAAGCATCTGAAATTTGCTAATAAGATGAGAACGCTCATCATTCATAATTGCTAATTGTTCAAAGGCTGTTGTCAAAGCATCTTGGGCCTTGGAAACCTGCAACTCTAGGCCAGCAATTTGTGCTTTAGTGTTTGAAAGGCTACTCACCTTGGCATCCAGCTCCTCTTGCAAAGCAGAATTGCCAGAGCAAAGTGACTTAACTTGGGCCTTAACTGCATCAAGTTCTTCCCTTTGGATAGAGAGTTGTAATCTAGTTGCTGTCAATTCATCTTCTGAAACTGCCAACTTTCTTATAGTGTCTGTCAGGGATGCCTGCAAAGCAGAGTTCTCAGACTGTTGACAAATTAGCTGCTTCTTTGTTTCATTAAATTCAAGCTCTTTGTCTTGCAAATGAGAGCCCTTTGCTGTCAGGTTTTCATCTGCTTCTTTCAGTTGCGCATGAGATGACTTGGATATGAGCTCAGCAAGTTGGATTTTGGCTGCAGATAACTCATCATCTTTTGCTTCCATGATCTTTGTCTTCTCACTTAATTCTGACAAGGCTGCATCTTTTGATTGTTCAAAATTCAGGATCTCTTGATCTTGATGCAGTCTTTCTTCATCCAGTTTTGTCATCCTCCCTTGGAGGCTCTCGATAGTGGTTTGAAGGGCATCAGCAGTAGCCAGTTCTCTATTTGATTTCTCCCTTGTAACAATATAAAATTCTAGGTCGTCCAGATCAGCAACAATTTCATCTGCTGACTGCTTCATTGTTGATGCTGCCATTTCAGACACCTCCAATGCTGCTTTGGTAGCTTGTAAAGTAGCAATAACACTGGCTTTTTCCAACTCCAGATCGTTGAGCTGGGCCTTAGCAGCTGTGAGATCCGCATCTTTGGTTGCCTGGAGCTTTTCAGAAGTTGCAAGAAGTGCCATGAAGTTGGAGTGCTCTTCAATCATGGACTGGGTTTTGGCTTTGGAAACAGCTAATTCCTTTTCTGTGCGAGAAATCTGCTTGTTGGCCTCCCCCAATGCTGTCTTGCTAGCTTCCAATGCGTCAATAATACTGGCATTTTGAAACTCCAAATCATGTATTCTTCTCTTTCCCTCTGCAAGCTCATCTTCTTTCGCGGCAAGCTCCTTTTCAGAAGTAACAAGAAGGCATTTAATATCAGGTTGCTCTATATCTTGAGCTTTGTAGCTATGCACTTGGTGTGGCAATGCTGTGCCTTGTTGATTACAGCCAGACAAGCTGGCTTTCTGTGGAGGAGCTATAGCCTCGGAAGTCACTTCTGACGGGTGTTGGAATCCAATAGATGTCATTGCTGGTATACCTAGACTTTGGGCCTCTAACTGCTGCCAGATATTTCGAAGCTCATCATCTTGGAGGGTAAGTTTCTTTTCCAGAGCCTTCTTCTCGGTATTCAATAGTTCCATTTCAGCCAATGTGGACTGAAGCTGGACATCCTGCTCATGGACACTTGCTTCAAGCGTTTTTATTCTCTGGTCTTTTGTAACAAACTTTTTCCTGCTTCCTCGGGCTCTTTTTTCATTCAAGATTGCAGCACTCTCTAAAGGTCCAAACAAAGCATCATGTTGCGTTTGATTGGCGTTGCCCTTTAAAACTTCCTCCATTTCCTTCATACTTGGCTGCCTCTTTGTGGCAGGTTCATCTTGGGAACAAATCATAGTCTTTGCTTGTGAAAGGGAGGTGGCATTGGCTTGGACATCTTTTAGGCTTGCCTCTAATGCAGTAATCTTAACAGTAGCTTCCTCCACTTCACATGTCAATGCTTTGATTGCCTTGCTGTTGGCTTCTTGTACGGCAAAGTGCACAGCCTCCAAATCGGCTAGATTTGACAACGTAGATTCTTTATCAGCCGCAAGATTTGCATTTGCAGACTCAGACTCTTGTATCTTTTCCTTGGCCTTCTGCAAATGCTGCTCTATGACAGATTTGGCTGTAGAGAGATCATCTGCGTGTGCTTTCAGGCTGGAATATTTGGATGTTACTACCTTGATCCGTTCCTCTGCTGCTGCATTTGTTCTTTGAAGCTCCAAAATTGAAGATTGTAGTGCTTCATTTTCTTCCTCTGCCACCTTTAACGCATTCTTAGAAGCATCAAGCTGCCTCATAGACAACTCAAGTGTGGCTTGAATTTCCGAATTTTTTGATTCTAGTTCTATTACCTTTTGGTCAGCATCATGAAGAGCAATTTTGGACTCTTTAAGATCAATTAGTAAACCATTCTGCTCAGATTCCAATGCTGCCATCTTCTTTTGTGTTTGCTGAAGAATTTCCTGGGCTGTTGCCATTTCAACAGTATGGTCCGCTTTCAGATTAGAAAGCTGTTCGTCAAATTCTTTAAGCTCTGTCTTCCTGTCATCTTCTTGTGATACAAATAGCAATTGAAAATGTGCAGCCTTCTGTTGCAGATCATTGTTAGACCGCTTCAGTTCATTCATTTCTTGTTGAAGAGACTTGATATCGGCTTCCGAATGCATTTTTGACTGACGCAACTCCTCGGCCTTTTTCTCGGATCTCTGAAGCCTTGTTTCCAGATCAGCTCGCATGGCTTGTGCATCTTCCTGTTCCTTGAGAAGACTATCTAGTGTGTTCTGCGCTAAACCCATTTTGCTGGCTTGCTCTTTTACGTTTGCTTCGGTCTTAGCAAGAGTTTGCCGCAGTAAAGAGTTCTCCTGAGAGGTTTCCGTTAACGACTCTACCTGCTTTTCCAACAAGCGTTCGACATCAGCAAGCTTCTTCTCCGTCATCTCGGCATGATTTTCCGCTTCTTGCAGAATTCTTACTTGGTCGTGAAGCTCATCTTTGTCGGTCTGTAGTATCTGAATCATATTTTCAGCTTCTTCGAGCTCACAGGCTTTTTTGTGGCTCTCAATTTTTGCGATCTTTAAGGATTCCATGCAAATCGCATTTTTATTGTGCTCTTCGTCCAGTTGACTCGTTGTACTTTGCAGGTCTTTTTCGAGGCTTCTATTTCGTAGTTCTAGCGAAGTGATCAATTCTTGGAAACGCGAAAGTTCAATTCCGAGGTCTTGCGTCATCGTCGTGCTTGCTGCATTGGTACTAGATTTTGCTCCTGGGGCAGCTTGGCTGCCCGAAATTCTGTTGCTAAAATTTCCAGACGTTGTCGTGACGTCGTTTTGTATGCTCGTTGGAGCTTCCGCGACGTTCTCTTGGAATTGCTTTACGAATGACGATGGACTTGGAAGCGTTCGAGTGACATCGTCCGTACTTGCAAGCGTAGTCTCTGCAAGACTGTCAAAAAATGCTCTTGACGAAGGATTGGATGATTGCGATCTGTTTGCGTCCTCTGAGGACTGTTTGATACTTGTACACGTCATCGATTCAGCGACAACCGATGGTTCCAACGATTCGGCATAGTTCATTGTAGTACTCTGATTGCTTGTCCCGGTCGAGCTATCGACTTCGCTTGAGACTCTACTGTTTTGACCATAGCTGTCACCAGTATTGGAGCCAATGGAGCTTTCAAAACTTCTCCGACTGCTTCTGCTGCCTCTAGAATTATCAGTATAACTGGAGTAGCTGCTTCTGCGGCTTGAATTGCTGGAAGTAAATGAGCTCTGCCTCTTACTGTTCGAATGCCTTCCGGAAGTACTGGCACTGTTTGAACGCCTGTTGCTTCTACTCCTGCTGCTTCTACTCCTGCTGTTGAAACTCCTCCTCCTCCTTGCGATAGAGCCATCGGCTGCACTAGAATGGCTGCTGCTGCTGCTGCTGCTGCTGCTGCTGCTGCTGCTGCTTCTGTCTCTGTGACCGATGCTAGAGTCTCTACTAGAGAAACTATTGGTGGTCGAACCTCTGCTACTGCGTCTTCTTCTACTTCTAATAGAACCATCGACCACACTGGAGTATCTACTATGGCTACTACGGCTAATAGTGCTGTCGTCGTCGTCTTTGTCGTCGTCGGCTTTGTTTTTGCCGTCACTGACAGCACTAGTTATCGTATTAGCAGTAGCAGGAGCAGCAGGAGTAGCAGGAGTAGCAGCAGCAGTAGAAGTCGTTGGTACGACATTGAGAGCATCTGCAACTTGTTGAATACCGTAGATTGCTTCCAGTACAAATCTTGGTTTTCCTGCCATATATAGTTGTAGAATTTCTTCTTGTACTGGTTTGATGCGTATTTTCTTTTGATTGGATAGGAATGTCGTAGGTGTTGTAATGTGTTTGTATGGTTCGGACCAAGTAGGATGATGATAATCTGTGGATTTGTTTTTTGTTTCGGCTTTGTTTTTGGTTTCGTCAATATCATTGTCATTAATAATAGTTGTTGTTGTAGTTGTAGTTGTAGTTGCTTTTGCATTAGGATTATTTTGTTCTTGTTCTTGATCTTGAATTTGTACACGTTGCATATCTGCCAAAGAAGAAGAAGAAGAAGAAGAAGAAGAAGATGACGAAAAATCATGAATATTTTCTTGTGTTGTCATTAGTGGTTCCTTTCGTTGTCGTTGTTGTCGTTGCAATGAATTTCGTTCTGATGCATCTTCTTCTTGAATCATGGAAAGTCGTTTTTTTCGAGCCATTCTTTTTTCAAATGACCGAACGGATGTGGATGTATCCGATGTATCCATTTCATAGGTATCATCATTTGTATTATGATTATTTGTATTATGATTATCATCATGATCCGATGGATTGGAATTTTGTGGAGATTGTGGAGATTGTGGCAAGTCATCTGCATTGTCATCCGTTTGAGCGTTTGTTTGTTGATTGTCATGATCCATAGTATTATTAGTATTGTCGTTGTCGTTGTCGTTGTCGTTGTGTTTGATTTTGTTGGAAAAGAATCCACCTAATAGTACTCCAAAGACAGAAGACGGCTTGGATTGTAATGGTTGTTGCGATGGTGGTGATTGTTGTGATTGTGGTAATTGTGGTGATGGGGGGTCCGCGTACTCTTCTTCTAGTATCTCATCATCATTACCAGTACCACCAGTACCACCACCAGTACCACTACCATCACTACAAGTAGTACTAAAATCACTGTAAGGATTGTGACTTTTAGCCGAAAGTGGAGAAATGATAATATTTTTATCATCGTTGTTCATCCAGTCACTTGGAATGCTAATGACTCCTCTTGTTTTTTCTTCTTCTTGCTGTTGTTGTTGTTGTTGTTGTTGTTGCTGCTGCTGTTTAGGAGGAGGAGAAGGTGGCGTTGAGTAACCGTCATCATGGTCATCTGTATCATGGTCGTCATCGTGATTATCATCATGCGTCTTCTTATTAGTACTGCCACCACTGTCACCACTGTCACCACTGTCACCACTGTCACCACTTTCAAAAAGCACATCACGATGCACAGCTTCCACAGCTTGCTTGACAATCGCCTCATGAAATAGTTGCTCCAAAGTAGAAACGGATGTTCCTGACTTGTAAAGATCTTTGATTTCTTCGAATCCCTTTTGGAAATCATCTTCTTCTTCGTCTTCTTCTTCTTCTTCTTTTTCTTCGTGCTGCTGCTGCTGCTGCTGCTGCTGCTGCTGCTGCTGTTGCTGCTGCTGCTGTTCGATTGTGGACTTGTCATTGCTGTTGCTGTTGCTGTTAGCAGCAGTAGTAGTAGTAGTAGCAGTAGTAGTGCTGTTACGATGAAATCCAAAACCTCCAAACATTTTTTTTTTTTTTGAAAAGAAAACTGCTAGACCAGTCTATGCACTCTTGCGCTCTTGCGCTGGTTGTGTGTTGTGTGTTGTGTTTGTGTTGTGTATTTACGCACCCAGAGTGAGAGAGGAGGAGACGGGGATCACGTAGTCTAGTAACAGAGGAATACTACTACTAGACATCTACTCTAGTAGTATTAGTAGTGCCACGAGCTAGAAAAGCTAGCTACTAGATAGCTCTAGCTACCAGGTAGTGTTTTCATCAACCGGTGATTTTACTCCTACTACTGCTCTAGTAGTAGCTACTACCGGGAGTAACAGTCTGACTACTAGGTAGCTAGCTACCTACCAGGTTGTACCATGTAGACCTTGGCTGGTGATGAAGGATGAAGTATGGTACGATAGTACCTGGTACACAGTGCCAATAATAAAGAGAAGAATGACTTTTATGAGCATCAATAGTGACCTTCTATGTACTAAAGGTACCAGTGGTACAGTAGGTACAGTAGGAGTTGTTTTGCTCGAATCTTGAACAGACCATCACATCATCAGAGTACTACTACTACTTGCTACTACTCTAGTAGATACTACATACTGCTCTCTACTACTACTACTACTAGATAGCTAGAGTAGTGGTAGGTACGGTAGTCTACTGGTACCATGTACCAGCCAGCACTTGTCTACCAGTAGTACCAGGTACCAAATACTACCCCAAAACTTACTACTAAGGTCTACTACATACTACGTACAGTGTTGTTTTTATAAATCTATTATTTGTAATACCAAGATGAACGCCAACAGCAGCAGCAGCAGCAGCAGCAGCAGCAGCAGCAGCAGCAGCAGCAGCAGCAGCAGCAGCAGTAGTGTTAGCAACATCTATACGAGCAAGAATAACAATGATAATGATGATGATGATGATTCTACGAGCAGTCGTTTCAAACAACAAGAACAGCAACAACAACAACAGCAGGAACAAGGAATGAAAAACAAAAATAGTGGTATTCGTAATTCGATGAAACGAACATCTCGAATCCTATTTCGAAGTTCAGCACCACCTGCCACTACTGCCACTACTGCCACTACTGCCACTACTGCACGTAGACAAAGTAGACTCAGTCGTCATCTGCATTTTAAACCAGCCTTTAGTGCTGCCTTTGGAGTTGCTGCAATTGGAAGTAGTATTGCTGGTATTGCTTCTTCTTCTTCTAATCATGATCATAATCATGATCACAACAATAGCAGCAGTGACAGTGAAAGCAATTACAGTATGAGCAGTTCCAGTTCCAGTCGTAGTCGTACTGGTACTGGTACTGGTACTGGTACTGGTACTGGCACTGGCACTGGTACTGGCACTGGCACTGGCACTGGCACTGGTACTGGTACTGGTACTGGTACTGGTACTGGCACTGGCACTGGCACTGGTAGTGGAGAAGGCAATAGAACAAGTATTGATATCGCTATTTGTAGGAAGGGACCTGCGAGTTACAAGAACAAAAAGAGACGTGATTCCAAGATACCAGCAAAGAATAATACTACCAGTACAACTACCACTAACAGACTTTCAAAGTCCATGGCACAACTGAATAAATCACGAGCGGTCAAGTGGAGCAGATATTTGATTTTTATTTGTCTCATCATTATGACCGCTGCCATTACTACCATGACATACGTTACATTGAAACAACAAGATCAGCAGCTATTTGAACAAGGAGTAAGTAGTAATAGTACAATGGACAATGTACAATGGACTATGTACAATGTAGGAGTCCTTCTTTCTTGCCTACTGGCACACAGCACGCACCTTCTAACTACTTTTTGTGTTTCTTCTGCAGTTTCAAAGGCTCAGTAGAGATATGCTCCACCGCGCTTTAGTACACGCCTCCAATATGGAGTCCACCTTGCATTCTTTGGCGACGGGAATTACGGACTATTCAACATTCGCCGCTTCTACCGCTACTGCTACTGCCCCTTCTACTGCTGCTGCTGCTACTTCTGCTGCTACTTCTGCTGCTGCTTCTGCTGCTGCTGCTGCTGCTTTTGATCTGGATACTAATGTGGAAACTTGGCCCTACGTAACAGTACCCAATTGGCAGGCAAAAGCCATTAGTACAGTGCCTTTGACACAGGCTCTTGTTCTAGGTTTCAGTCCATTCGTTAATAGAACACTTCAGGACATATCAAAATGGGAACTTTATGCACAAAAACAGGCAAACAAAGTATGGAACAACAGTCATGAGAACGGTGCTCTTTCGATGCTACCATTTCAACAACAAGCAACAACTGATATTACAAGATTTGTGTACCACTTGTCATCCAACAACAATAGTCATGCTGAACAACAAAAAATTCCTGTCAAGTTTTTGCCATCGTCTGCAGAAAGCAACTTTTATCAAAGTTTGGTTTTGCCCATTTGGCAGTTAGCATATACGACTAGTACAGGACCCAAAGCAACAAACGCAAACATTGTTGCTGCTGCTGCTGATGATGACGATGCTGCTGCTGCTGATGATGATGATGATGATGGGAATGATAATGCTGCCGATAATATTGCATCGGTTGTCAATTATGACATGCTCAACCATACCGTTATCAGATACGGAATTGAACAGGTACTGACAACTCAAAAAATTACGTTAACACCGGCTTTTGAAGAAGTGAAACAATTTTGGCAGGGAATATCATTTTTACAGGAAACAAAGAAACAAACAAAGCCACAGCAACAACCCTATTCTCTCTTGTTGCATCCTATATTGGATCATACACCGTCTTTGCAAACAGCAGCAGCAACGACGACGACGACGACAACAACAACAAAACAAACAAGTGTTGTAGGAATTCTTCATGCTGTCATACCCTGGGGTGCCTTTATGTACAGGGCTGTTTCCGATCCGGATATTCGAGGATTGCAGGTCGTTATGGATTGGATACCCCCTGCGCCTAATGACAAGAGCCATAACAACAGTAACAACAAGGCTGATTGTCAAAAACAACAACAACAACCCAACACCGATGATGAAGATGGTACTAGTTTTTACAAACAATTTACATATCGGATTGATGGACGATTGGCCACCTTTGTAGGATACGGTGATTTACACGAACCCGAGTACGATGACATGGTTGAAACGATGGACTTCGTTCTTCCCGTTTCGCGGCATAATACAATAGCAACGACGACAACGACAGTATTGTCTGATACTGGTTCTAGTTGCATTCCGGGATATTATCGGTGGCGTGTCTATCCTACCGAGGAACTTCGAAACCATAATTTTACTCCCAGCAATGTTAGGACTTGGCTGTATGCATGGGCGGTCGTGGTCATTTTTTTCGTTGGAACGCTCATTTTTTTATCGTACGATAAATGTAAGTACTGAATTGATAAGATGACGCGAACTGTTTAGCAGAGTACAGGTGGTTTTCTGAACATGATTTCCTTTTTCTTTTGGCATGGTATAGTGGTGCAACTTCGTCAGGCTGCAGTCTTGGATAGTGCTATTCGATCCAATGCTATTGTGGCAAATCTGTTTCCTTCCAACGTTCGAGACAGAATCATCAAGGAAGCAGAAGAACAGGCAGAATCGGAATACAAGGAAAAGAAAGCTGCCAACAGAACGAGAAAAACGATTAAAAAATTGGCCAAACAAGAAAAACGCCATGTCAAGAAGCAACCGAAAGTCAGCGTCGGTGGCAATATTTCAAACTTGAAGACTTTGGAGACAATTCCCAAGAATCAGCTCCAAGACTTTCTCAACGAAAACGGCGAAAGAAGCAAGACTGACAAAAGTCAACAAGAAGACGAATACGGAGAAGGACAGGCCGGCTGTCTCAGTGACGAACCACGGCTAGGAGGGGGTGCCTTTGCTGGAAAACCAATAGCGGACTTGTTTCCTGCAGCAACTGTTCTTTTCGCAGAGTACGTATTTTTCGGTTGTGTCGTTTTTTTTTGTATTCTAAGTATAACTTACAATCCTTGACAATCATATTTGGTCGTATTGCAATTGCAGCATCGTGGGCTTTACAGCTTGGAGTAGTGTAAGAGAGCCTACACAAGTGTTCCAGCTATTGGAAACACTTTATCACCATTTTGATAAACTTGCCAATAGACGTAACGTTTTCAAGGTCGAAACTATTGGTGACTGGTAAGGAACATCACGAGACAGCCTTCGGGTCGTTTTGGGGGGGATTTGTTTTATTTCGTTCGTGCTAATGAATCATCACAATTCTTGTTCCAAAAGTTACGTTGCTGCAACAGGCTTGCCTGGTAAGTGAGCCGTACAATTCTGCCATTTTTCGTTACGTGGTCGCTCACTTCTTCCACCACTTTTGATGAAACTCTGAAATCTGAAAACCAAACTCTGCAGATCCCACGCCCGATCACGCTATTGTGATGGCCAGATTTGCAAAGAATATTATGGAAAAGATGATCGATTTGTGTGCCCAGCTCGAAGTAATACTGGGACCAGACACTGGCGACCTCATGCTCCGCATAGGATTGCATAGTGGTGCTGTGACGGCTGGAGTATTACGGGGAGAAAAATCGGTACGTGCAGCGCAAATCGCTGCACGCCTATCTTCACGTGTTTTTTTTGTACTTCTCATACTTATCTTTTCCTTCATCATCAATAATTTGTGACAGCGCTTTCAACTTTTTGGCGACGTAAGTAAACCAAGTACACACAGCTGTTCCATTGTTTTAACGTTATGAAGACAATAACGAATACTCACAAGCACCGCGTGTCTTACTATAGACTGTCAACACTGCTGCCCGCATGGAAAGCACGGGTGAACCAAACCAGATTCAGATGTCAGCTGACACTGCACAGCTGCTTCAAGCAGCAGGTAAGAAGTGGGCCAAGAAGCGCGAAGGGGGTGTCGAAGCGAAAGGTACGAAGATTCTGGGGCGTATACTGAGTTTTGTGGGAAAGTCGGATTCTCAACAGTAAGACATTTATTAACGTAGGCAAAGGTCGAATGGAAACATACTGGTTAGCTACAGGTCGGTCGCCCCTCAAGACTGTCAAGGAATTCAGAGAAATGGCTCAAACGGAGTACGGCAGTAGTACACCCGTTCCCGTCAAGAATATCAGGAACCGTAAAAATAGTCTTGCCTTGCCGTCGCAGGCTCCCACGAATCTTATTCGCCAATCAGCCCACTCTCTAGGACAGCGCGAATCCAGCATTGACTTGTCGGTCAGTGGTGACCGACGGACTAGCCTAGGTATGCTGAATACTAAGCTGCACGGTGGTGGAAGTGCACATACAGCTTCTTCGATAGCTACGCATCCAAAGCCGCATGTTGCTGTTGATTCGCAGAAGACTGCTCGGCTTGTTAAGTGGAATTCAGAGGGGTTGGCGCGTCTTCTGAAACTAATTGTATCAAGACGAAATTCTGTCAAAGAGCGAAGCAGCCGTGTTCAACTAATGACTGCAAGCTTCGATGCCGACACTCGTGAGACTGAAAGAAAAAAAACTCCACCATTTTCCGAATTTTCAACATCCGATGCGAGCATGGCTAATAGTATAAGCACTTCGTCGGATGGCGAATTCAATAGGACTGTCCTGGAAGAAGTTCAAGAGATTATCCACTTGCCGGTATGGGAAGACGAAGTCGCGAGACATGAAGAAGACCCAGGCCAATTACAGCTCGATGATGCTGTTCGAGACCAGTTGGTTGAATTCGTCACGGAAATAGCATCAATGTATCGGTAGGTGCCGCATGGCTTCGGAACAGATACTCGTTGCTTTTTTGCGCGCTCTAATCGTTTTTCGTAAACCTTGGCGATTGCAGGTACAACCCTTTTCACAATTTCGAGCATGCGTCGCATGTTACCATGAGTGTTACAAAACTCTTGAGGTAAGGTTGTGGCGATATTTTTCCGGGCCTTCGTTTTCTTTCCGCAAGAATATTCATGGCCTCAAATAGTTTTTTTTCAGTCGGATTGTTGCTCCTTCCGTTGTTGTCAATAATGGTAGCGAACAATCAAATAGAGACGATTTGGCCAAGAACTTGCACGATCATACCTACGGCATCACTTCCGAACCCCTCACGCAATTCAGTTTGGTTTTGTCTGCTTTGATTCACGACTTGGATCATCCAGGAGTCTCTAATGCTACTCTTGTGAAAGAAGGAACCAGCTTGGCCACTCTCTACAAAAATAAGAGCGTAGCAGAGCAAAACTCTGTTGGTACGAAATAATAATGTGTGGTTGCTGAAGTATATGCTTTCGGTGACACAAGATAACTAACCATCGTCTCGCCTTGTTTTTACAGATCTCGCATGGGAATTACTCATGAGTGATCGCTATAAAAAGCTGCGTGCAACCATTTGCGCCACAAAAGAAGAAAAGAAACGCTTCCGACAGTTGATAGTGAACAGTACGTGCCTCGACAATATATTTTGTCTACGTTCCCTTCTCTCTCGCTCATTTGCTTACATTCATCGTTTTCTGTTCCCTACTGTTCCCAATCCCAGCTGTCATGGCGACGGACATTGTGGATAAAGAACTAAAGGAATTGCGCAATGCTCGTTGGAGGAAAGCGTTTAGTTCAAATCCAGCAGAAACAGAAGATGATCCTATGGATGCAGTCAATCGAAAGGCAACTGTTGTTATCGAACATTTGATCCAGGCATCTGACATCGCTCATACGATGCAGCACTGGTGAGACGTTGGTTGCCTCTTAGCTGATATTTTTTTACGTTTGAAGTCTAAATGAACTCACATCAGTTTCGCTTTTTCTTGTGTTGAAGGCATATCTATCGCAAATGGAACGAGCGCTTGTTTGAAGAAATGTACGCAGCCTACGTCGAAGGACGGACTGACCAAGACCCTACAGAATCTTGGTACGTTTTTTTTTCTGAGGCTTGAATCAAGGCCGTCATCCTAATTTGTGCCGCCCGTAGCTAAATGTTTACACTTTGCTTGCAACTACTAATATTCTGCAGGTACAAAGGAGAAATCGCTTTTTTTGATTTTTACATTATTCCACTAGCCAAAAAGTTAAAGGAGTGTGGTGTATTCGGCGTATCCAGTGATGAGTACCTCACTTATGCAATCAATAACAGAACTGAATGGGAATCTAAAGGTCAAGAGGTTGTCAAAGAATACAAAAAGAAATACGCCAAGAAAAAGACGGAGGGAGCGCCAAACACAGATGAAAGCAATTCGAAGTTCCCCTGAAACCTGAAACTGCTATAGTCACTATGACCTTAATTTCTGTTTTGGTTGCACATGTAGCATTCATTTTTTGGTGATAACATATCACTGATCTCTTTTCTTAACAAGTATAACAAAATGGTCCAGAGGTATTATTATTTGAAAAAGTGGAGTGGTTGAGAACAAGACAACCCGAAGCAGAAAACATCTTAGTCACAGGGACCCCAGTCACATACTGCCGATATTGTGAAGTTCCAAAAACTTGTAAGCAGCAGAAGTAATGGGTATTTTATACACATTTGTAGTTCCTCGCCAATTAATACTTACAATTTTGATTGAATGCAATGCCACCATGAACACATTCTGATGATGAGTGAGCAGATGGTGGTATTGATGGACAAAATCAAAAAATAATTGTGAGAGAGCATGTAACAGATGATGAAAAATAGCAACAACACAATTGTGACAAGTCGAACAAAGAATCAGCAACTGTGGCTACTACATGCAATACTGCACTAATGGATGTACGCTCTAATTACTGTTTGCCTAATGTGAGTTACGATTTACCATTGTGCTTCCGACGCTTGCTGGAGGACTCCTCCTGGTGACCACTGTTGTTAATGCTGGTTGTGCTGTTCGCATTTATTCGCCGTTTCGCGTTGTTAGCATTGCGGTCAAACTGTTCCAGCCGTGATGCCATCTCATGACTGTATTCTCGCTCCTTTTGAAGTGTTTTCACATTAACGAGGTCAACAAGAATGCTTCTGCTCGTAAGGTTGGCAGAAGAGCTAACACTACGAGTGTACTGTTGAGCTAGTTTGGACCAGCATCGACTGAACAATTCTACACAATGCTGCAACAAGAACACTGCCTGTAAGTCGGCCTCATAGTTGTCGTTTGTACGTAACACGGTGGAACTTGTCAAGTACGTATTGTAAGATTCACCAATCTTGCTGTTATGGTTGAAGGTGAAGGTGGACGTGGACATACCCACGAGACCCAAACCCTGTTTGCAACTGCCAAAGCGGATAAGAAATGACACCAAAACTTCACTAGCACGGTCTGCTCCGCCCATTGCCAAATGTCGCTCCAAGTGATAGGCCACCATGACGTACAACTTGAAACTACCAAGACCGCCTGTAAATGGAGTGTCCAGATTCTGTTGTCGTAGGATAATTTTCAAAACCATGACAACTGTAGCAAAGCTTGAATTTCAACAATAAGAAGAAAAGAAGAGGGAAGATGAGAAATCGCACGGTAAGTGACGAAGGACTTAAAAGGATCGTTAGGACCCCATCAACAACCCACAATTTACAATTCACATTCGCAAACCACTTTGAATCTAAGAGACAGCGTACGAGGTAGGAGGCGTACCTTTGATAGCGATCCACACATGATTTAGCAAATTGACTCGTATCCGTTCCATTGTGACCGCCCATGGCAACGTCACCTTCAAATCCCAACTTGGTTTCAAACTTGACGATAGGAACACGTGCTTTTCCAATAACTTGTATAGACTGTGTAAAATCACGTCGTCGAAGAATATTACCCAGCGATCTGAGTGCTTTCACGACTTTCACTCGGATAGCTCCAAGAGGACCGAACGATGATCTACGTTGACTTGTAGGAGCTGGTGTCGTAACAAACGATACATGTAGATCATCCCAGCCATCGGCAGATTCGAATTCTTGCTGTTTTTCTACAGATGAATCATCATTAACACTGTCGTCGTTTTGGCTGCCCTCGTTTTGGTTGATGTCGTCATAGATTTCATAATCCTCGTTTTGTGATGATTTGAGGGGAAGAATATGCTTAAGTTTTGTTGTATCATGCTGTTTACGAGAAGCATTAAAACTCTCCATCTTGTCCGCTGTGTCGTCTTCGCTGTCACTACCTGAAGGGCGACATACCTGAGAATGAACCGACAATGATCTGGGTTCTTGGACGTTTGAGGCAGCAGGGACGATTTTGGTTGATGGTAATACAAGATCATCACCAGAGTTATTGATAGTGTTGTTTGTGGGTTTCGAAAGAGTTGATTTTGAGGCACTACTAGAAGTATAAGTAAGAGGAGTGGCAGGAGCAACAGGAGAAGGAATCGTAGCAGTAGCTTCAGTAGTAGAATTCGTAGTATTCTGTTGTAACTTGTCTTGTAGTATGGCATTGTTGTTTCTGTGTTGCTCATAATCTCCAGTCCGATCAATAACAAAAAATGTATCTGATTTCGGTGTTTTTGCTGCCTCTTCATTATTCGTTGTTTTTATTGTTGTCGTTGCTGCCATTGATGCTTTTATGTCACCAATTTCTGCTGATGCAATGGTATTGTTATTTTTTTGCAGAGAAAGTAATATTTCAGAGGATGCCGAAGCGGTGGACATGGTTCGTTTTCGTCCAATTGTATCTGGTCCTTCGTTGGACCCTTCTAGTAGTTGTTCGAGAGCATTTTTCCAACCAGGAATATTTTTGCTGCCATCAATATTGTCGTCGCCGTCGCCGTCGCCGTTGTTGTTGTTGTTGTTGTTGTTGTTGTTGTTGTTGTTGTTGTTGTTGTTGTTTTTATCATTGACGTTCGTTGACAATACCACCTCGTTGTTATCATTATTATCATTGTCATCGTTATTATTATTATCATTATTATTATGATTCGTAGCAGCAGCAGCAGCAGCAGCAGCAGTCGTATCATGTATCTCATCTTTTTTCCTTTTCAAATTTGTATCAGCAAAGCATTCATCAAGAATATCTCTCCATCGTCTGATTCGATTCTCCTTTGTTATTGCTGTTGCTGTTGCTGCTGTCACTGTTGACTTCTTTTCATTCATAGTGTTCTCCCTTCCACCGAAGCGAATGTGTTTTGGATGAATGCTTCGGTTGTGGTTTTGGTTTTGGTTGTTATGATCATCGTATTCTGTTGGAACGACTCCGTAGAGTGCCATGTCAACATCGCTACAAAAGGCACAAACAACAGGAGTCGCGTAGGAACCAAAAACTTGCACCTTTACCTTTTGTCGTTGCTCTGACGTAAGTCCTTCCAAATTGTTCTGTGCCAAATGCTGCATTGATCGAACTGTAAAGTCTCTGGCAGCACACTCCTGTTGGTTGACTTGTACGTATTTTTGAAATGCTTTCATCTCTGCGTCTAATTGTGCCAACCACCTGTCCAATCGCTGGTAGTGTTGTTGTTGTTGTTGTTGTTGTTGTTGTTGCTGCTGCTGCTGCTGCTGCTGCTGCTGCTGCTGTTGATGTTGCTGTCGTTGTTGTCCAAACAAGTAATGTCGTTGCAAGTCAGAATGAGATTGTAATTGGAATGTCTGCTTCTGATCTTGCCGAGTGCTCGTCATCCAAGTCTTCCAAGCCTTTGCAGTTTCTGGTGTCCACCATGGCACAACACAGTTCTCTCCATTCATTGTGTGCTTCAATTGAAACGGTGTGCCGTTGCCGTTGCTGTTGTTCTTTTTTTTGCTTCTGTTGTCATTGCTGTAGTTTTCAGTGCGGTGAAAGTGCAGAGGAATTCCGTCGACATCAATCGAAACTTGGCGCTGTTTTCGTTCGTTTTTGTCTCTCTGTTTTTGCTGCTTTGGTTGCTTTGGCTGTTTTTTCCGCTTTGCAGATTCCTTTGTTGTCCTGCTACTTGAACTCGGATGAAACGATGCAAACAGAGAGTCAATATGGCTGGTTTGGTTTTGATAATGCTGTTGCTGTTGCTGTTGCTGTTGCGGCCTTCCTTGTCGTCGGTTTTTCTTCTCTTGCTGAATGAGCTGCTTCTTGGTTTTCGCAGTCTGTTTTCGCTGCTTGGACGCTATTTTGGGACCATGGTTCGGTCCAAGATGAGGAACTGCCTTGGTTTTGTTGCTTCGGCCTTTCTGTCCGTTTGGAGTTGTTGCTGGTGCCTTCTTCTGCCTGTTCTTGCTACTACTACCACTACCACTACCACTACCAATACCAATACCAATACCAATACTACTACTAGAACCGCTGCTGCTCTTCTTCCACTTCTTTGCAGACGATTGCTGCTGCGTCCTTGTCATGATGCTCTCCTGCTGAACAAATACAGTAAATTAGATATGCTATATCGAATATGCTACCTGATATTTGGTAGTAGTTACTGGAGTAGAGTACTATGCTATGGTTGTTTTCTTATCATTCCTACCAATTCTACTAATAGATAGTAGTACTAGACTATTCTACTACTAGACTACTATTAGTAGCTAAAGTAGATGACTGTGGTTGTTGGCTGTTTTCGTTGTTGAAAATTCTGAATTTTTCATTGGACGCACAGAGAAGAAACAAAACCAACACATTCGCACAAACATATTCGAGTAGACTAGTCTAGACTAGCTAGTAGTAGACTCTAGCTAGTACTAGTAGAAATCGAGCAGCAGTAGTACTCTACTCTACTAGTAGAGTAGTAGTAGCTAGTAGTAGACTAATAGTAGTACTAGCTAGTAGTAGTAGCTACTAGTAGTAGTAGTACTGATAGTAGTAGTGGTACTCATTAGTAGGTTTCATAACCTATTGATACCGAAAATCTCGAAATACGAATCAATTCGAATTGCGTTACAGTAGTCTACCTGGTAGTAACTGAGAAGCGTTAATAAACCGAGAAAACAACACAGACATGTGTTACCACCATTCCCGGGATATGGATTTATCCCGGGGCTGTATTTCCAAATTTCCGGGATATCCATATCCCGGGCTTGTTTGACGCTTTTCGAATCACCAATTCCGGGATATTGGAAAATCACGGG
>Ga0210025_1001010_pt1 | contig 32484 bp, 43 predicted proteins | sample CryGeyme20150102_FD_183989 | JGI IMG/M metagenome (GOLD analysis project Ga0210025, IMG submission 183989) | Groundwater microbial communities from Crystal Geyser aquifers in Utah, USA - Crystal Geyser metaG 2015-0102 (SPAdes) (version 2) | ecosystem: Environmental > Aquatic > Deep subsurface >... | reverse complement strand
TTGGGAACAGTGTATAAAGAATTAAGATCAACGAATAACGAATCTGTCCGAATAAACGAATAAGCGAATTTTTTGAAATTAATATATTCGTTTATTCGTAAATTCGTAGTTTATTCGTTATTCGTTGATGGAGCGAAGCGATGCAAAGATCTAGAGAAAAAAAAGAACGCGCTTTGGGAATGAAACTTTTTCTGAAAGGGGAGCGTTGTAGTTCGCCAAAATGCGCGATGGTGAGACGGCCCAATCGGCCGGGCATTCATGGCGGAAAACGTCGAAGAGCCTTGTCAGAATACGGTACACAATTATTGGAAAAACAAAGAATAAGGGTAAGTTACGGATTGCGGGAAGCCCAATTAGCTAAAATTGTTAAGGATTCTTCGGGAAAGACCGGCGCTGTCGGCGAAACAATCATTAATTATCTTGAACGGCAACTTTCAAATGCGATTTTCCGTTTGGGATTGGCATCCTCCCGGGTTGTCGCCAGACAACTGATTAATCACGGCCATTTTTTAGTTAACGGCAAAAAGGTTACTGCTCCTTCTTACTTCGTAAAAGCGGGAGATGTTATTTCCGTTAAACCGTCTTCTCAAAACCTCTTGATTTTTAAGGATTTATTGAATAAAATAAAAAAATACGAGCCGCCAGAATGGCTATTTTTAGACAAAGAGAAAATCGAAGGAAGAATATTGTCATTACCCAAAGACGTCGAAATACCATTTGATATCAATTTATTAGTTGATTATTATTCAAAATAAATATGGAATGGCTACAATTAAGCGAAACCGTAAAAATTAAAAAAGTTTCTGAAATCGGGAATGAAGGGGTATTTGAAATTGAAGGACTTTACACCGGCTACGGACTAACCATGGGCAATGCTTTGCGCAGAGTTCTTCTTTCATCGCTCACGGGAGCAGCCATCACCCAAATAAAAATTAAAGGGATAGAACACGAATTTTCTACCATAGAGGGGGTATTGGAAGACGTGGTTGAAATAATGGTTAATCTCAAAAAAGTTCGTTTCCGCTTTTATGCTACCGAACCCCAAATTTTAACCTTAAAAGTAAAAGGGGAGAGAAAGGTGACTGCGGCTGATATTAAAACCAATGCCCAAGTGGAAGTTATTAATCCGAATAGCCATATTGCCGGCCTGACCAACAAGAACGCCGAACTTGATATGGAAATAACCGTGGAAAAAGGAGCGGGTTATGTGCCGGTGGAGGCCCGCAAAATAGAGAAATTGCCGATTAAAATAATCGCCTTGGATGCCATTTTTACTCCGATTGTCAAAGTCAATTTTAATATTGAAAATATGCGGGTTGGAGACCGGACCGATTATAATCGCCTAAAATTAATAATCGAAACCGACGGCAGTATTTCACCCTCAAGCGCTCTTCATAAAGCTTGTAACATTCTAAAAGACCATTTCGAGAAGATTGGGGCTATTGAAGTCAAAGAGACAGAAAGAGAGGGGGTTCCCGAAGCCAAAGAGAAAAAAGAAAAAAAGAGTAAAAAGAAATAGGACGATGCCAATACAATGAGACACTTAGTAAAAGGAAAGAAGTTTCATCGGAAAAAGGGGCAAAGAACCGCCCTTTTTAAAAGTTTAATAAATAATTTGATTTTAAAAGAAAAGATAGAGACAACCGAAGCTAAAGCCAGAGAGATTCGGCCGAAAATAGAAAAATTAATAACCTTGGGGAAAAAACAAAACCTGTCAAGCCTTAGGCTATTAATAAATCGTCTCAATAAAAAAGCGGGCCAGAAAATTTATTATCAACTTGCTCCCCGTTATCAAGACCGAAACGGGGGATATATGCGAATTATTAAAGGCGTCAAAAGAAGGAAAAGGGATGGGGCGGAGATGACGATAATTGAATTTGTATAATTAACAAAGCCCCCCTTGACTTATTGTCAATGGATAAGATAAACTTAAAAAGTCGTAAAATAAATCAAAAGAATTTAGAATATAGAATATAGAATTTAGGGAATTTAAAAATTTTTTCCTAAATCCTAAATCCTAAATCCTAAATCCTAAATTATGGCGGAAAAACCAAAATTTGAAAGAACTAAACCGCATATTAATGTTGGAACCATCGGCCACGTTGACCACGGTAAAACAACCTTAACCGCGGCGATTATGCATGTTCTTAAATTAAAAGGTCTGATTGATAAAGAGGAGAGCGTTGATCAAATTGATAATGCTCCGGAAGAAAAAGCCCGGGGTATTACCATTGCTTTGCATCATTCGGAATATCAATCGGAAAAACGGCATTACGCCCACATTGACGCTCCAGGGCATGCTGATTACATCAAAAATATGATTACCGGCGCCGCTCAAATGGACGGAGCTGTTTTGGTGGTTTCGGCGGCTGACGGTCCGATGCCCCAAACCCGAGAACACATTCTTTTAGCCCGACAGGTCGGAGTGCCGGCAGTTGTTGTTTTTCTCAACAAAACTGACCAGGTTGATGACCCGGAATTGATTAGTTTGGTTGAGGGCGAAATCAGAGAACTTTTGAAAAAATATCAGTTTCCCGGAGACGAAACTCCGATAATCAAAGGTTCGGCTCTTAAGGCCTTAGAGGCGAAATCTGCCGATGATGAAGTAGCCAAGCCGATTTTGGAATTGATTAAAGCGCTTGACGAATATATTCCGGAACCCGTAAGAGAAATTGAAAAGCCGTTTTTAATGCCGATTGAAGACATTTTCTCCATAGAAGGCAGAGGAACAGTGGTTACTGGTCGGGTGGAACGAGGACTAATTAAACTTAATGAGGAAGTAGAGATTGTCGGCCTCAAACCAACGCAGAAAACTGTTATTACCGGCATTGAAATGTTTAACAAACTTCTTGATGAGGGTCGCGCCGGCGATAACATAGGAATTCTTCTTCGCGGTCTCAAGAAAGAAGACGTTGAAAGGGGACAGGTGATAGCCAAACCAGGAAGCGTTACTCCTCATACGGAGTTTGAATCAGAAGTTTACGTTCTTACCAAAGAGGAAGGCGGCAGACACACGCCATTCTTCAAGGGCTACAAGCCTCAATTTTACATTCGCACCACTGATGTTACTGGTGAAACGGTTTTATCCGAAGGCATTGAAATGGTAATGCCCGGCGATACCACTAATCTTGTAATTAAGTTGATAGCGCCGGTTGCTTTGGAAGAGAAACAGCACTTTGCTATCCGTGAAGGCGGCAAGACCGTGGGAGCCGGAGTGGTGACCAAAATATTAAAGTAATAAATATCAATCGCTCATTGTTATGCCCAAAAAAGAGAAAGAGGTTGAACAAGCAAAATTACGATTGCGGATAAAATCTTACGACCATAAATTAATTGATAATTCTTCCCGACAGATTATTGATATTGTTACAAGAAATGGCGGAGAAATTATCGGCCCGATTCCTTTGCCGACTGAATTTCGGCGGTATACGGTAAACCGTTCAACTTTTGTCCACAAAGATTCGCGCGAGCAGTTTGAATTAAGGGTTCACAAACGTCTGATTGATATTTTGAATTCTAATTCTAAAATCATTGAGGCACTGTCTAATTTAAATTTGCCGGCCGGTGTTGACATTGAGATTAAAATGATATAAACTTTAGTTAGTGAGTGATGAGTTTTCCTTATCCTTAGTCGCAAGACCGGGGAAATTTAAGGAAAACCCTTCCAGTCCCCTCCGACTTCGGTCGGAGGGGTTTTGGTTTTATGAAAGTTGCGCATTTTCAATATGTTTGTCATAATTATTTGGGCAGTAGGTTTAATCTGTATAACAAGCGGGCGTTTTATCGGGCGGCGAGAAGAGCACTCACTAAGCAAAAAAACTGGAGGTCACCACTTGCCGCCCGATAAAACGCCACTAGCCCCTTAGTTGACATAGATTCTACCATTTGTTATTATTTAAAGGCCTGAAATAAAATGTTAATATTTATTTCGGAATAAAATTTATTACAGATTAAAAGATTTAGCCAATCAAAATTAAAAATAGCCGGCTAAGTCTGGCTGTTTTTTTTGAAAATTAAGATGGCATTCATTTTAGGTAAAAAACTAAAAATGTCGCAGATTTGGAAAGACGACAAAATTATCCCTGTGACCTTGGTTCAGGCTGGACCGATAACTATTACCCAAACCAGAACAAAAGAAAAAGACGGCTATGAAGCGGTTCAGGTGGGTTTTGAGCCGACAAAAAAAACATTGAACAAGCCGACAAAAGGCCATTTAAAAGATTTGGGAAATTTCAGGTATCTGAGAGAATTTAGGATTAGCGACAAGGAGCAAGCGACAAGCGACAAGGAATATAAAATTGGCGATGTTTTGGACGTAAGTCAATTCCAGGAAGGCAACAAAGTGAAAGTCAACGGTTTAAACAAGGGTCGGGGTTTTCAGGGGGTGGTTAAGCGCCATGGTTTTCACGGCGGCCCAAAAACTCACGGTCAGAAAGACAAATTTCGCGCTCCGGGTTCAATCGGCGCCACTGCTCCCCAACGCGTGATGCCGCACAGAAAAATGGCCGGCCGAATGGGACAGGAACGAATAACCATAAAAAATTTGGAAATAGCGGGAATCGATAAAGAAAAAAATATTTTGATGCTAAAAGGCGCGCTGCCGGGAATGAAAGGAACATTACTTGAAATAAGGGGATAGAATTTAGAATATAGAATATAGGGAAATTCTAATATCCCTAAATCCTAAATCCTAAATTCCAAATTCTATGACAGTAGACGTTTATAATCAAAAAAATCAAAAAGTAGGTGAGGCTGAATTACCCGACACGATATTTGCTGTCAAATGGAATCCCGATTTGGTTCATCAGGTTTTGACGGCTCAGTCAGCTAATCACCGGGTTCCATTTGCTCATGCTAAGGGCCGCGGTGAAGTTCGCGGTGGCGGCAAAAAACCCTGGCGTCAAAAAGGCACCGGCCGGGCCAGGCATGGTTCAATCCGTTCGCCTTTATGGAAGGGAGGCGGCGTCACTTTCGGTCCGAATAAAGAAAGAATATTTGCCAAAAAAATTAACAAAAAAATGAAGCGCTTGGCAATTTTCAGCGTTCTCTCCAAAAAAATAAAGGATAATGAACTGAAAGTGATTGATAAATTTAATACGGAAATAAAAAAGACCAAAGAATGGGGAAAAATTTTAAAGAACATAGTGGATTTAAAATCATCGGCCCTGTTAATTCCCGCTGCCGGCGGAAAGAATATCCATCAGTTGATTGCCAACATAAAAAACGTTGAAGCTATCAGCCCCTATTCCTTGAATGTCCGTGATTTACTTAAATACAAAAATATTATTTTGGAAAAAGAAACAATCAAAGAAATAGAGAAACATTACAAGACTTCGTCTTAATTCAGAATTCAAAATGCAGAATGCAGAATTACAATATTAATTAATCCTAAATTCTTAATTCTGAATTCTAAATTAGCGAGCGAAGCGAACTATGTATGGATATTTTAAATAAATCAAAAAAAGAAAAAAAGGCAGAAGTTCAACAACGCAAACCCACATTATTGGTAAAACAACCATGGATTACAGAAAGAGCCAGTGATTTATCCGGTCTCGGAAAGTATATTTTTATCGTTGATAAAAAAACCAACAAATCGGAAGCAAAAAAAGCAATTGAATCAATTTACGGAGTAAAAGTAAAAGCCGTAAATATCATTAATATCAAAGGCAAGGCAAAAAGATTGGGTCGGAGCCTTGGCCGAACCTCAGCCTATAAAAAAGCCATTGTGACGTTAAGGGAAGGCCAAAAGATTGATATTATACCGACATAATAAATGAAATATTATAAGCCCACAAGTCCATCACGCAGAAAAATGACCAGCGTTGACTACGGTATTTTAAGCGCGGTTGAACCGCTGAAGAAATTAATCAAAAGATTGCCAAATCATTCGGGCAGGAGCAGTCAGGGCCGGATTACTATAAGACATCAGGGCGGAGGAGCTAAAAAACTCTACCGAATAATCGATTTTAAACAGGACAAATTGGATATTCCGGCAAAAATAGAAACCATAGAGTACGACCCTTATCGGACCGCTTTTATTACCCGGGTTCTTTATAAAGACGGCGAGCGGCGTTATGTTTTGGCTTCAAAAAATATGGAAGTCGGAAGCGAAATTATTGCCTCGGAAAACGCCCCTTTGAAAGAAGGCAACAGATTAAAATTAAAAAACATCCCCGTGGGTTATTTGGTGTATAATGTAGAGTTAAACAAGGGCAAAGGGGGGCAGCTGGCGAGAAGCGCGGGTTCTTACGCCGAAGTTCTGGCGCAAGAAAACGGTTTTGTGAATTTAAAATTTTCTTCGGGTGAAATAAGAAAAGTGCCTTGGGATAATTTTGCCTCTTTGGGCCAAGTCTCCAATTCTGAACATAATTTAGTAGTGATTGGTAAGGCTGGTCGCTCGCGTCACTTGGGTATTCGGCCGACAGTTCGGGGTTCGGCAATGAATCCGTGCGACCACCCCTACGGCGGCGGCGAAGGAAGAGCTCTTCGCGGCACAAAACGTCCAAAGACAAAATGGGGCAAAGTTACGGGCGGCCGAAAAACCAGAAGAAAAAAGAAATGGTCAAATAAAATGATAATAAAAAGACGAAAATCCTAAATCCGAAATCCGAAATTCTAAACAAATCACAAATTCCAATTTCTTAAATTCTAAACCGTTTGGAACATTGGAATTTAGGATTTAGAATTTGTTTAGGATTTAGAGTTTAGAATTTAGAGTTTATTATGAGTAGGTCATCAAAAAAGGGTCCCTATGTAGATCCAAAATTATTAAAAAAGATATCAAAATTAAAACCCGAGGACAAGACGGTTATTAAAACCTGGTCGCGCGACTCAGAGATTTCGCCGGAAATGGTCGGTTTTACTTTCGGCGTCCATAACGGCAAGGATTTTGTTGCGGTAAAAGTTGCCGAGGAAATGATAGGCCACCGATTAGGCGAGTTCGCGCCAACCAAAAAGTTTATCAGGCACGGCGGTAGAATACAAAGGGAGTTAGAAAAGAAACCAAAGGAAGTATGAAAATCCAAACAACAAAATTAAGATATCTCCGTATGGCGCCCAGAAAAGTGCGTCTAGTTGCCAATTTCGTAAAGGGATTATCAGTCAATGAAGCAGAGGCCCAACTTTTGATGAATCCCAGAAGGCCAAGTTCGGTCTTGCTTAAACTGCTTCGTTCAGCAGTCGCCAATGCGAAACACAACAGTCAGTTAAGCCCCGAACGTCTGTTTATTAAAGAAATCAGGGTTGACCAGGGACCGATGCTTAAAAGATATATGCCGCGAGCCATGGGTCGAGCCAGCCACATTCAAAAAAAGAGCAGCCATATCATTCTGGTTTTGGCAGAATCGGAAAAGCTAAGGACGCCGAGATTCAAGATTACGAAGCCAGAAAGAGTTTCGAAAAAAGAAAAAATTGAAAAAAGCAGGAGAATGAAACAGGAAGAAGAAATAAAAAAACCAAAGGCGCCGGAAGAAAAAGAAAGGCAGAAACCTGCCGGCAAGCCAAGTTTTATAAAAAGAATATTTAGAAGAAAAAGCATTTAACGCGATACCAATATACAAATTAGCGAAGCGCTTATGGGACAAAAAATCAGACCAAATTCATTCAGAACGGGAATCACCAAGGGGTGGTTAACAAATTGGTTTTCAAAGAAATCCAATTTTAAAACCTTATTGGAGGAAGATATTTTAATAAGAAAAATAATAAAGGAAAAAATCGGGAATGCCGGCATTGACAAAATTTCAATAGAGAAAACGGGAAATAACTACAAAATTTTCATCAAGGCGTCTCGCCCGGGTTTAATTATTGGTCGGGGCGGAAAAGGAGTTGAAGAACTGACCAAATTTTTGGAGAACAACCTAAAAAAATTAAGAAAAGAAAAAGGATTTTTGGAACCGATTTCCTTAAGTTTAAACATTGAAGAATTGAAACGTCAGGAAGTTTCCGCCAATGTTATTGCCCAAAATATTGCCTGGGATCTGGAAAAGAGAATGCCTTATCGCCGGACAATCAAAAAATGTTTGGATCAAATGTTGCAAAACAAAGAGGTTCAGGGAGCTAAAATTATGGTTAAGGGAAGATTGAACGGAGCGGAAATTGCCCGAGACCAACATTTAGAAAAAGGAAAATTGCCCCTGCAAACCCTCCGGGCCAATATTGATTATGGTACGGCCACTGCTTTCACAACCTATGGAACCATAGGAATAAAAATTTGGATTTATAAAGGAGAAATTTTTGAATAATTATGCTCATACCAAAAAAAGTCAAACATCGAAAATGGCAAAAAGGAAGATCTCGAAGAAGAAAGACCGAAACAAGAGGTGTTACCTTATCTTTTGGTGGTTTTGGGCTCCAGGCTCTGGAAAATGGTTGGGTTAGTTCAAAACAAATCGAAGCAGCCCGTAAAACCATAAGCCACTTTACCAAAAGAGGCGGCAAGGTTTGGATGAGAATTTTTCCCGACAAACCAATAACCAGGCGACCGCCGGAAACAACGATGGGCGGAGGTAAGGGCAGTGTTGAATACTACGCTTTTCCGGTAAGAGTGGGGAGAATAATTTTTGAAATTGACGGCTTAAGCAAGGAGATAGCTAAAGAGGCGCTAAGAAGAGCCGGTCACAAGTTGCCGGTCAAAACCAGGATTGTTTCAAAAGCATAAATATGAAACACAGTGAACAACAAATTAAAAATAAACCGCTTCCTGAACTTCAAAAAGATTTGGCTGATAGTCGCGAAAAGTTGAGAAAATTGAAGTTTGACTTAAGCCAAGGCAAGGTAAAAAATATTAAAGAAATTAAAGAAACAAAAAAAACAATTGCCAGGATTTTAACGACAGTAAATAAAATATGAAAAGAAAATTACAAGGCGTTATCGTTTCCGATAAAATGCAAAAGACGCGAGTGGTTGAGATAACCCGTCTTAAGAAAAATCCGCGATATAAAAAATATTATAAAGTTACACGGAGGTTTAAGGTCCACGATGAAAAGAACGAATATAAGACGGGAGATAGAGTTTTGATTGAGGAAACGAGACCAATTAGTAAAGAAAAAAGGTGGAAAATAGTCGAAAAAATATAAAAATATGATTCAAGAACGTTCAATGTTAACAGTTGCCGATAATTCCGGAGCAAAAATCATTCAGTGTTTCCGGGTTTTAGGTGCCACGCGACGCCGTTACGCCAGAATTGGCGATGTTATCGTGGCTTCAGTAAAAAAAGCCGAACCGAGAAAAGCCATTAAGAAAAAAGATATTGTCAGAGCCGTCATTATCAGGCAAAAACAGCCCCTACGGCGAGCTGACGGCTCTTATATTCGTTTTGACGAAAACGCCGCAATTTTAATTGACGCGAAACAGGAGCCCAAAGCAACGCGGATTTTCGGCCCGGTTCCCCGAGAGATAAAAGAAAAAGGTTTCGAAAAAATATTAACGATGGCGAAAGAAATAGTGTAGCGCATAATGCGCTAATTAAGAATTAAGAATGTAGAATTAAGAATTAAAGGAGGTAGAAATTCTAAATCCTTAATTCTGAATTCTGCATTAATTTTCATTCATGAAAATTATTAAGGGTGATACGGTTAAAATAATCACCGGCAAAGACAAAGGCAAAACCGGTAAAATATTAAAAGTTCTTCTCAAAAAGAATTCGATTTTGATTGAGGGATTAAACCTTTATAAGAAACACGTTCGTCCCAAGCATCAGGGAGAAAAGGGCGAGATGGTTTTGGTGCCGCGACCAATTGACGTCTCAAATGTCATGCTCGTTTGCCCTAACTGCGGTCAGGCCGTAAAAATTGGTTATCGTTTTGATGCCGAAAGGAAGTTGAGAATATGCAAGAAATGCGGAGCGGCGGCATAACATAAAATATAAAGTATGAAACACGAAGCATTGATGAAAAATAAAAAAGTAATAGAGAAGATAGTAATTAACGTCGGCGTCGGAAGATTAAGCCAACAGCCGAATTTTGAAGATAAAGTTTTGCCGGAATTAATGAAAGAAATGGCCTTAATTGCCGGTCAAAAACCGGCCATTACCAAAGCCAAAAAATCAATTTCCGGGTTTAAGGTTCGGGAAGGTCAGACTGTCGGTTTAAAAGTTACCTTACGGTACCAGCGAATGTCCGATTTTTTGGAAAGATTGATTAAGATTGTTTTCCCTCGGCTCAGAGATTTTCGGGGGATTGACCTGAAAAACATTGATTCTAATGGAAATTTAACCGTCGGCTTACGGGAACAAACGGTTTTTCCGGAAATAAATCCCGAAATTTCAAAAGTTGACTTTGGATTGGAAATTAGTATTGTAAGTAATGCCAAAAATAAAGAAGAAGCAGTGGCGCTTTATCGGTCATTGGGAATACCATTAAAAAAATAAATTATTATGGCAAAAACATCAGTTATCGCGCGGTCAAAAAAACAACCGAAATATTCAACGCGAATTGTTCGCCGGTGTTTTAGATGCGGTCGAAAACGCGGCTATCTCCGTGATTTTGGGCTTTGCCGCATCTGTTTCAGGGAGATGGCGAGCCGCGGAGAAATACCGGGAATAAAAAAAGCATCATGGTAAAATGTATATAAATCTTTTAACCCAACTTAAAAATGCCCAAGCGGTGAAAAAGGAGAGTATAAAAACTTCTTATTCCAAGATGAAAGAAAAGATTTTGGAAGTTTTAAAGGATAATGGTTATATTGAAAATTTTGAAAGAAAAGGAAGGGGAGCAAAGCGAGTATTGGATATTAAATTAAAATATAATGATGACGGAGGGGTAATTGACGGAATTAAATTTATCAGCAAGCCGTCGCGTCGGCTTTACATCGGCTATAAGGATATAAGGTTTGTTAAAAGCGGTTATGGACTGTTGATTCTTTCAACCCCAAAAGGAATTTTAACCGGCAGAGAAGCAAGAAAAACGAAGGTCGGAGGCGAAGCATTATTTGAAATTTGGTAATATTGAGATATGAGTAAGATAGGCAAAAGACAAATAGTTATCCCCGATAACATTGAAGTCGAAATCAGCGGCGGTTTTTTAAAATTCAAGGGCAATAACGGCACTACAAATTTGAAGATTTTACCTTATATAAAAACCGAGATAAAAGACAAATCCATTTTTTTTACTCCGGAAAATAATTCAAAGCAAGCGCGAGCCAATTGGGGAACAATCAGGTCGCTGGCTTATAATGCAATCATCGGCTTAACCGAAGGATTCGGCAAGGTTTTAGAAATCGAAGGAATCGGCTATCGGGCGAATATGGAAGGAAATACTTTGGTTTTAAACTTAGGACTGTCCCATCCGATTAAAGTTAATCCTCCGGAAGGCATAAAAATTTCGGTTGAAAAAAATGTCATTAAAATTTCGGGTATCGATAAGGCTTTGGTTGGTCAAATCGCGGCCAAAATAAGGGCCTTTAAAAAACCGGAGCCCTATAAAGGAAAAGGCATCAGATATCAAGGCGAGATAATAAGGAGAAAAGCCGGAAAGAAAGTGGCGGGAACAACAAAGTAATTTATTTATGAATTCTCTAAAAAAGATAAATCAAATAAGATTTCGACGAAAGAGGCGAGCCAGAGCGAAAATTTTCGGAACCGGCGAAAAACCTCGTCTTTCAATTTTTCGAAGCAATCGCTACACCTATGTTCAGTTGATTGACGACAAAATAGGGAAGACCTTAATTAGTGCTTCAACGTATGAATTGTCAAAAAGTGAAAAACAAAAAGCGAAGAGACAAGAGCTGGCTGGAAAATTAGGCGAATTAATCGCCAAAAAAGCGATTGAGAAAGGCATCAAAAAAGCGGTTTTTGACAGAGGTAAATATAAGTATCACGGTCGGATAAAAGCGGTGGCCGAAGCTGCAAGAAAAGGCGGACTACAATTATAACTATGGAAAGAAAAGTTAAAAGTGAATATAAGGATAAGGTTTTAGATTTAAGGAGAGTCACTCGGGTTGTGGCCGGCGGTAAACGATTTCGCTTTCGGGTGACTGTGGTTATCGGCGATGAAAAAGGAAGAGTAGGAGTGGGAATTGCCAAGGGATTGGACGTGGCTCAGGCGGTTGACAAGGCCAGAGTTAACGCCAAAAAGAAATTAATAGTCGTCCCGCTTAAGGACAGGACTATTCCCTACGAAGTGGGGGCAAAATTCAGCGCGGCCCGGGTAATCGTAAAGCCGGCCAAAAATGGTCACGGTCTTAAAGCCGGCGGAGCGGTCAGGGTAGTTTTGCTTTTGGCCGGCGTAAGAGATGCGACCGCTAAATGTTTGGGAGGTACGAAAAATAAGCTGACCAATGCGATGGCGACGATAGAGGCGTTAAAGAAGTTAAAATCTCGAATCTAAAATTTCAAAAACATATATGCAATTGCACCAGCTTCAACCAAGATATAAAAACAAAACCAAGAAAAGAATCGGCAGAGGAGGGAAACGGGGAACTTATTCCGGCCGGGGACAGAAGGGCCAAAAATCACGAGCCGGCCACCGGATTCGTCCGGCTGAACGGGATTTAATCCAGCGTTTGCCAAAATTGCGCGGCTTTAAATTCAAACCCCTGAAATCAAAGCCGCTGATTATCAATATCGGCAATTTGGCAGCGAAAGTTAAAAGCAATATAATTAATAGACAAACCCTGCTTGAGGCCGGTTTAATCGGAAAGTCCGACAGAAAGATAAAAATTCTGGGACCGAAAAAGGGAGAAATAAAACAGGCTTTCCAAATTGAGGGTTTAGAGGTGTCAAAAAAATTGAGAAAAGCGATTGAGGCCAGCGGCGGCCGTGTGTCATGAATAAACTCCTCCAACTTTTCAAAATTAAAGACCTGCGCAATAAAATCTTAATTACTGCTTTTTTGCTGTTATCATTCCGGGCCTTATCCGCCATTCCCATCCCATCCATTGATGCTTTTAGATTGAAAGAATTTTTTTCCGGCAATCAAATATTCGGTTTCCTTAATATTTTTTCCGGCGGCGCTTTAGACCATTTATCAATCGTGATGCTGGGGGTAGCTCCTTATATTACCGCCACCATTATTATGCAACTTTTGACGATGATTTTTCCAAGTTTGAAAGCGATGTATTATGAAGAGGGAGCGGCTGGTCGGGCGAAATTCAATCGCTGGTCCCGGTATCTTACTGTTCCTTTGGCAATGCTTCAAGGTTATGGATTTTTAAATATTTTAATTTCCCAAAACGTAGTGCCTCATTTAGGACCGTTTGATTTGATTAAAAACGTCATCATTATTACCGCCGGCTCAATGATTTTGGTCTGGATTGGAGAATTAATCACCGAACAGAAAATTGGCAACGGCATTTCTTTAATTATTTTTGCCGGAATTGTCAGCCGGTTGCCGTCAGCTTTGAGGCAGGCGGTTTTCAGTTATAATCCCGAAATTTTGCCCACTTATCTTGTCTTTGCCATTGTGGCGGTTTTGGTTATTGCCGGGGTTGTGTTTATCAACGAGGGCGAACGAAAAATACCGATTGCCTATGCTAAGCGCGTCCGGGGAATGAAAATGTACGGCGGCGCTTCAAGTTATCTCCCGCTTAAAGTTAATCAAGCCGGGGTCATTCCCATTATTTTTGCCATTTCCATTTTGCTTTTTCCCCAATTTATTGCCCAGGCAGCCGCAATTTTTTCCAAAGATTTATCCCTGCGACTCAATGACTTGGTGAGTACTTTATTTAATAATCAATACCTTTATAGTTTGCTTTATTTCGGAATGGTGGTGATTTTCACTTATTTTTACACGGCGGTTACTTTTGACCCGAAAGAAATTTCCAAAAATCTCCAGCGGTCAGGCGGATTTATAGCCGGCATCAGGCCGGGCGATTCCACCTCGAGATTTCTTTCCAAAATTATTAATCGCCTTACTCTTTCCGGAGCGCTATTTTTGGGATTAATAGCGATTTTGCCTCAAATTACAAGAATAGTTACCGGCATTGCGATTCTAACCATCGGCGGCACAGCGCTTTTAATCGTGGTCTCGGTGGCGCTTGAAACAATTAGGCAAATTAATTCTCAATTGGTAATGAGAGAATACGAGGAGATTTAATAGAAAATCTTTTCTCGTTCGCATGTTTTTTACCAGACATTTGAGCCATTTTTAAACATTTTATTTCAGAGATAACAAAATTTTCTGCTTGGCAATCTCTAACATGATGCAATTAAAAATTTTCTACACACACAATCGTTCAAAAGAACACGGAGTTTACTTTAATAAAAAGTACAATCAATTGTACCTTTTTTGTAATCTAGCCACTATGCTATAGCATAGTGTTATGCTAAAGCATAACATCCGACCGCCTTCATTTTTAGTGCTTCATTTTTAGTGCTTGACTTTGTTTTCATATACGCTTAAATTAAATCTTATGGTCAAGACTGTTAATAAAATCGCGGTAATTGTTTTCGGGCCGCAGGGGTCGGGCAAAGGCACTCAGGCGGAGTTGCTTGCGAAAAAATTAGACCTTTTTCATTTCGATTCGGGCAGTTATCTTAGGACCCTGCTTCATAATCCCGCTTTACAGAAAAATAAAATAATCCGGAGAGAGCGAAAATTAAATGAGGCAGGCGTACTTAACACGCCATCTTGGATTTTGAGAACTACGGCTGAAATTATTAAGAGAGCTACGGCTTTGGGTCAGGGGATAGTTTTTAGCGGTTCCATGAGGACTTTTTACGAGACATTTGGGCATAATGAAAACGAAAAACCAAATAAAAAAAATGGGGGCGTGATTGATGTTTTAAAAAGGTACTATGGCAATAAAAATATTTTTATTTTTCTCTTGGATATTCCCGAGAAAGAATCTATTAAGAGACTTACCGAAAGATTTGTTTGTTCTGTTTGTAAGGGTCTTTTAATTCGTTCAGAACTAATCGATCTCGGAAAGATTAAATTTAAAATTTGCCCATTTTGCGGTGGGAAAATAGTTCATAGGATTGATGATAACAAAAAAGCGATTTTGGTGAGATTAAAAGAATATAAAGAACGGACTCAACCGATTTTTAAGGAATTAGAAAAGGGGGGATATAAAATTCATAAAATTGATGGTAGACCGATGCCGTATAAAATACACGAGGCGATACTTAAAAAACTAAAATAAGTAGCAAAAAATCTTTTCTCAGAAAATTTTCTTTTTCCCTCAACCCGCTCGTTCCGTCCAGCGACTTCACTCGCTTGTCCTCGCCGACCGACCCCCTCTTTTTAACCAAAAAGAGGGGGTCGGTCGGCTGTGGAAGTTTCGGAGAAAAGAAAATTTTCTGCTTTACAGAAAGGTTTTCTGCTATCTATATTATATTGTAATAACCAAAAGCAGCCGTCTGTGTTCCGTACGGTAACTCTCGGAGGCATTCGGAGCTTGGTGCCGATAGGAATACAGGCGGCTGCGATATGCTGTAGATAAATGTCAATTCCACTAAAATCCCAAAAAGAAATTGAAGCGATAGCTGTTGCCGGAAGGATTTTGGCAAAAATTTTAAAAGCGGTCAGTCGGGAAGCGAAAGCCGGAACAAAATTAAGCCAGTTAAATAAATTAGCTTACCAATTAACCAAAAAGGAGGGAGCCGAGCCGGCTTTTTTGGGTTATAAACCCAATGGCGCCTCAAAACCTTTCGGTGCTTCAATCTGCGCCTCGGTCAACGAAGTGGTGGTTCACGGCTTTCCTTCGGATTACAAACTTCAGTCAGGCGACGTTTTAAAAATTGATTTCGGCGTAGAATATAAAAAATTTTTTGCTGATGCGGCCGTGACATTGGGAATCGGCGCAATCTCCCAAGAAGCGAAACGCCTGATTAAAATTACCCGACTGGCCTTAAAAAAAGCCGTCAATCAAGCCAAACCAGGCAATCATTTGGAAGATTTGGGTTGGATTATTCAAAAAACCAGCCAGTCAAACGGTTTAAAAGTGATTAAAAGTTTAACCGGCCACGGCGTTGGTTTGGAACTACACGAAGACCCGACTATTTACAATTTCGGCAGGAAAGGCGGGGGGATTGAGTTAAAACCAGGCATGGTCTTGGCGATTGAACCGATGTTTGCCATCAGTACCGAAAAAATTATCCAAAGGCCCGATGAAAGCTGGGCCACGGCTGATGACAGTTTGTCAGCCCACTTCGAACACACTGTTGCCATCACCGAAAGAGGATGTAAAATATTAACAATTGACAATTAACCTATGAAACCTTATCTCTCCGTTATCATCCCCGCTTATAACGAAGCCAAGCGATTGCCCTTGACTTTAGTTGATATTGACCGGCATCTTCGGGGCGTTAAATATTTTTACGAAATCATTGTCGTTAATAACAACTCTACCGATGCAACGGCTGAGGTAGTGGAAAGATTTTCTCATATAATCAAAAATTTGAAATTATTAAATTGTAAAGTCCCGGGCAAAGGAGCAACCGTAAAAAGGGGATTATTGGAAGCCAAAGGCGAAATTCGGCTTTTTACCGACGCCGATAATTCCACTTCAATAGACCAGTTTTCCAAAATGATTCCTTATTTTTCCGCCAAAGGCGGATCCGCCTCGGGCGGAAAAGATGGCTATGATATCGTTATCGGTTCGCGCGATGTTCCCGGCGCCAAGATGATTCCTCCCCAGCCCTGGTATAAAAGATTTGCCGGCAATGTCGGCAATTTAATTATCCAGATTTTGCTTCTGCCGGGAATCTGGGACACCCAATGCGGCTTTAAGGCATTCACCGAAGAAGCCGCTTTGAAAATTTTTCCGCTGATGAAAATTGAACGCTGGGGATTTGACGTTGAGATTTTAACCTTGGCAAAATTATTGGGTTATAAGATAAAAGAAATTCCGGTGGTCTGGGTTAATGACCCTTTCTCGCGGGTAAAATTGTCAAGCTATTTCCAGGTCTTGTTGGAAGTTTTCAAAATAAAATGGTGGACGATAACGAATAAATATAGATTATGACCTATCTTAGTAAAGAAAGTTTGGAAGAATTGAAAAAAGAGCTGGAATCTCTCAAAAAAGATGGTCGGATGGAAATTGCCGAGCGTCTCAAACGTGCCAAGGAATACGGTGACTTGAGCGAAAATTCGGAGTATACTGATGCTAAAGATGCTCAAAGCAAGCTGGAGAGTCGGATTTTTGAATTGGAAGAAATAATCAGAAGCGCGGTTTTAATCAAAAAAAATTTCCGGAAAGATACGGTTAATATCGGTTCAACCGTTGAGGCTCAAAAAGGCATAAAAACTTTTAGATACACGATTGTCGGCTCGCGTGAAGCCAGACCGGAAGCTAATTTGATTTCCAATGAATCGCCTCTGGGAGAGGCATTTTTAGACAAAAAAGTCGGGGATACGGTTGAGATAGAAACCCCAAGCGGCAAAGCGAAATACAAAATAACGAAAATCGAATAAATTGATATGCTCGAAGATATTATTAGAGAGAGACAAAAGAAATTAAAAAATCTCCTTAAAGAAGACATCAATCCTTATCCGGCAAAAATCAAACGGACAATTTTAATTAGCGAGGCATTAAAAGATTTCAATAAATTATCAAGCTCAAAAAAGCAATTATTCCTTACCGGCCGCATAAAAGCCCTAAGAGACCAGGGCAATTTGATTTTTATTGACTTAAAAGATGAGTCCGGGAAAATTCAGGCAGTTTTGAAAGCCGACGTCTTAGTCGGCTCCCCGACCTTGCGTCGGGGAAAAGACAATCTTAATAATTTTAAAATTTTAAAACAAAATCTTGATGTCGGCGACTTTTTAAGCGTCAGCGGCCCGCTTTTTAAAACTCAAAAAGGCGAGAAAAGCATTGAAGTCAAAACTGCGGAAATTATCACCAAGAGTTTAAGACCTTTGCCGACCCAGTGGTATGGATTAAAGGATGTCGAAGAGCGTTATCGCAAAAGATACTTGGATTTAATCTTAAATCCCGAAGTTAAAGAAAAAATCATTAGCCGCTCCAAAATCATTGAAACCCTCAGGCAGGATTTAGCCAAAGAAGGTTTTATTGAGGTGGAAACGCCGATGCTTCAGCCCCTGCCCGGCGGCGCTCTGGCCCGGCCTTTTATTACTCATCACAACGCCTTGAATTGCGATTTTTATCTGCGGGTTGCCCCCGAACTTTATCTGAAAAGATTACTGGTGGCCGGCTTTGAAAAAATATACGAAATCGGCAGGGATTTTCGAAATGAAGGCATTGACCGGGACCATAATCCCGAATTTACGATGTTTGAACTTTACTGGGCTTATCAGGAATGGGAAGGGTTGATGAAATTTACGGAAAAATTGCTTAAAAAATTTATTCCCGGCAAATGGGAAAAAATTACTTTTGAGGCCGCTCTTAAAAAATACGCCAAAAAAGACATCAAAAAATTGAGACCCGAAGAGATAGATGAAATTTTTAAAAAAGAAGTCCGGCCCAAAATTATAAAACCGACTTTTGTCACCCATTATCCGAAATTTCTCTCTCCTTTTGCCAAACCCGTAGAAGACAATCCAGATTTAACAGAGAGATTTCAACTGATTGTTGACGGGATGGAAATTGTCAATGGCTTTTCCGAGTTAAACGACCCCGTTGACCAGCGCCAGCGGATGGAAGAACAGGAAAGGAAATACCGGGCCGGCAATCAGGAGGCCTCGCGCTTGGACGAGGATTTTTTGGAGGCATTGGAATACGGAATGCCGCCAGCGGCTGGCTGGGGTGTTGGTATTGACCGGTTAGCGGCCCTAGTGACAAAAAGCCATAATGTTAAAGAAATAATTGCTTTTCCGACATTAAAACCGAGATAATATGCTTGATATTAATTTAATCCGTCAAAATCCGGAAAAAGTCAAAAGCGGCATTGCCGCAAAAAATAGCGACCCTAAATTAGTTGATGATTTTTTGGCTTTGGATGAAAATTGGCGGAAACTGACCAAGGAAATTGACGATTTAAGAGCCGAACAGAATAAATTCAGCGATGAGAGAAAGATTGAACAAGCGACGAAAATAAAAGACAAAATCCAAAATTTAGAAAGCGACCTTAAAAAACTTGAACAAAATCGCCAAAATATTTTGGAACAATTGCCGAATTTGCCGCTGGACGACGTTCCGGTCGGCAAAGACGAAAGCGAAAACGTAGTTATTAAAGAAGTTGGCGAAAAGCCGAAATTCAATTTTCAGTCAAAAGACCATTTGGAATTGGGTAAATCTTTGGATTTAATCGATTTTGAAACAGCTACTAAGGTTTCTGGCTCCAATTTCTACTATCTTAAAAACCAAGCAGTTCTTTTGGAATTGGCTTTAACAAATTATGCCTTTGACATTTTGACAAAAGAAGGATTTACGCCACTGATTACGCCTGATTTAGCCCGGCAGAAATTTTATACCGGCACTGGCTATCTGCCCCAAGGACCAGAAGCTCAAACTTATAAAATCAAAGATTCTGATTTAGGTTTGATTGCTACAGCTGAAATTACCTTGGCCGGAATTCATAGCGATGAAATTCTGGATGAAAAAGATTTACCAAAAAAATATGCGGGCTTTTCTCATTGTTTTCGTCTGGAAGCCGGAAGCTATGGCAAATATTCAAAAGGGCTTTATCGGATTCATCAATTTTCAAAAATTGAAATGTATGTTTATTGTTCGCCGGAAAAATCGGAAAAAATTCATCAATACCTGTTATCGCTTGAGGAAAAAATTTTTCAAGGATTGGGAATTCCTTATCGGGTAGTTGAGATGTGCACGGGTGATTTAGGCGCGCAAGCTGCTAAAAAATATGACTTGGAAGCCTGGATGCCCGGCCGAGGCGATTGGGGAGAAATTACTTCAACTTCTAATACCACGGATTATCAGGCACGGCGTCTGGGAATTAGATTTAAAAGAAAAGACGGCAGCGTTGAATTTACATACACTTTAAACGGCACAGCAATTGCCATATCCAGAACAATTATCGCCATCCTCGAAAATTACCAGCAAAAAGACGGCTCGGTTTTGGTGCCCAAGGTTCTCCAAAAATACCTGAACTTCAAAAAAATCGGATAGTTGCTTTATACTGAAAATCATTGACAGAATAGTATAAATATGCTATCCTATTACGGTTACGGTCCATCACTGTATTACTCCCATCCCTATCATCGGTATCATGACTCTGGCTACCGAAGATAATTATTTCTTTTCGCTGATTGCTAATGGCGACTTGAACTTCCAAGTCGCCATTTTAATTTGCCAAGCCCGGTTTACCCCGTTGATTTTGCAAAGCAAAATTTTTGCGGGGTGGAAAGTGAAAATTGACGGCGTTCAGCCGAGAGGGTAAAATAAGGAGAAAATCGGCTAACCCCCCGCGACCCGAAGATTTTGGAGGAGATTGAAAGTGGTGAGAAAAAACTTAAAGCTGCATTGGGCGAAGTTAATAAGTTGCTGTAACTATGGCTTTAAATTCACGTTATAATATGATGTAATAGTTTTCTACTTATCCACTTGACAAGATTTCTTTACAGGAGTAGTATGTTAATATAAATATATGGCTAAGGAACTATATAAAAAACTTAAATTACTACGCGAGCAAAACCAATTTTCGCAGAAGCAGCTTGCAGATGAGCTTGGCATCTCGCGCCCTACTTATATGCAGATTGAGAAGGGTGAACGTGAAATTACTATATCAGAGGCAAAAAAACTTGCCAGTATTTTTAGTTTGAGTTTAGAAAGTTTTTTGACAAATAACATTTCTGCCTCACGGGAAGTAATTCTTGAATCAGGAATAAAGAGCAAAAAACAGAGCGATATTCGTATTGTAATGCCGCGCGCGAATGTAAAGAAATTTAAGGAAATCCTTCTGTATGTGTTAAATAAGGTTGGCGCAAAGCCGAATATCGGTGAAACCGCACTGTATAAGCTTTTATATTTTATTGATTTTGATTTCTACGAAAAATTTGAAGAACAACTAACCGGTGCGCGCTATATAAAAAACCATTATGGACCGACTCCGATAGAATTCAAAAAAATTATTGAAAATATGGAGGAGAAAAAAGAGATTGAACGCGTCAAAAGTAGCTACTTTCAATATGAGCAAAAAAAGTATTTGCCTCGCAGAGAACCAGACTTAAAATCACTTTCCGCGCAGGAGATTAAACATATTGATGAGGTTCTAGCTCGCTTGTCTGATAAAAATGCCAATGAGCTTTCTGATTATTCACACAATGATATTCCATGGAAAGTGCATAAGTCGGGAGAAATAATCAGTTATGAGAGTGTATTTTATCGTGATCAAGAGCACTCTGTAAGAAATTATGAAGATGAACTTTAATGAAACTGATGAATTTGCAAAAAATTTCAAGCGGTTATCAAAAAAATATCGATCTCTGTCTGATGACCTGGTTGAGTTCAAGAAGGTTGTCTCCGAGTTTCCGTTGGGAAGCGGGAAGCATTTCGTGATTCTCCATAGCCAAGAGGAAGTAAAGATATTAAAGGCGCGCCTTTTTTGCAGATATTTGCGAGGCGCGTCTTTGCGGATTATATATGCGTATCAAGAAATAAAAGGGACAATTGATTTCATTGAGCTGTATCCCAAGAATGAGCAAATCAATGAAAGTAGACAATTAATCAAAGAATTTTTAAGCCAATTTTCAAAGTAAAAACATGCCCAACAAACTAGAATCACTACCAAAAACAATGGAGATGAGAAACGACACGGTCGTTGAGGTTCGTTTTCCTGATAAAATTAGCATTGAACTGGTACAAGCAAATGAGCTTAGGCACTACGAAATTTTTACATGGTGCGCATCTCTTTTAGCGACCATCACAGTTGGATTTTGGACTGCCTATTTTACTACTAATCCTAAAAGCACGCAGTTGCTTTGGACAGCGATAGCAGCTTCAGTGCTTTTTGCAGTTTCTTTGAGTGTAGCTATTTATTACCGAAGGAAAGTCTACTGTGGCAGTTTGATTAAGACATTAAAACTATCCGAATTCAAATCAGAAAAATAATATGCCCTGGCCAACGAAAATTAGGCGAATAAATTTATGGATTTTTCACAAACTTTAGAGTGGTACGGATTTATTGGATTGATATTAGGAATAGTGTTTATTTTTGGTTGTACTATTCTCGAAAAAAATATAAAAACTTTCTTTTCGGCATTATTATTTTTTCCTATAGTTGTTGTCTTCTGGCCCGTAGTAATTTATGAATGGATTACCGGTAGGCAAATCTTATTGAAATTTTTGTTTTCAAAAAAGCCAACAAAAAATTAGGCCAGTAAAATTTAAAAATCGCCAATCGGGCGATTTTTTGGTAGAATAAGATATATGAAAAAAGAATATGCTGCCTTTTTAGTTTCTTTTAAGTTAATTTTTCGCAAAAATAACAGAATATTAATTTTAACCGAATCCGCAACGGGATTTTTAGATTTTCCGGGTGGCCGCGTAGAAAAGAAAGAAATTACGTTACCGATTAAAGATTTATTCAAAAGAGAAACAAAAGAGGAATTAGGAAAAGATGTTAAATATAGAATTTTAGGACCCGCTATTCAATAAAGAAATTAGGTTATAAATAATATTAGGCAAGAAAATTTATGATAAGATAAATCCATGCAAAGCGATTTTTATCTTGACGAAAGACAAAGGAAAAAACGCCGCCGGCGCTTGAAATTGAAAATTTACGGCGGTATTTTCCTCTTTTTTATTTTAGCGGTCGGCGTCGCTTATTTAATCGTTTATTCGCCGTTTTTTCAAATTAAACAAATTACCGCAGACGGTAAAGAGGTTGACGGCAAGGAGATAATTGAGGATTTAAAAAATTTTTTCGCCGGCCAATCAAAAATTACTTCGTTTTTAGGGGCTGGAAATATCTTGATTTGGGACAATAAAAAATTAGCCGAATTTCACAAAAATCCCGAAATCGCCGACTTAACGATTGAAAAAGATTATCTTGAACGACAAATAAGGATTAATATCAGAGAAAGGGAAAGGTTTGGCATGTGGTGTCTCCAAGCGCAGACCAACGCAGACCATACGCAGACTAACGCAGAAAATGAAATTAGTCCGCGAGAGTCAGCGTTAAGTCCGCGTGAGTCCGCGTTTTGTTTCTGGTTTGATAAGAACGGCGTGATTTTCGCTGAGGCACCGTTCGTAGAAGGCAATCTAATCAATAATGTTGACGATTTTTCCGGCCGTTCTTTGAAACTCGGCGAATTGGTATTGGCAGAGAAATTTTTCTCAAATTTACTTAAAATTTTTGAAGTGCTTGAAAAATCGGATTTAGGGATAAAATCATTAAAATTGGAGAAACTTGAATTTCAAGAGATTATCACCGAATCTTCGCCTAAAATTTATTTCAGTTTAAGAATTGACCCAAAATTCACTTTGGCCGCGATTGAATCCATAAAAAATCTCGGTTTGGAGAGAATTAAGTACATTGATTTACGCGTAGAAAATAGGGTTTATTATAAGTTAAAATAGTTTGTATATAAATATCGATTTTCCTGCTCTGAAATCCGGTTGATACGGATTTTTTATTTTTTGAAGCCATCGATATTCATCTTCGGGATTGCGATTTTGGCCGGGATGCAATTTACCCAAAGCGCCTTGTAAATTATTAATTGAAACCGCCAGCCATTCAATTTCTTCTTCTTTTGGATTGCCTTTGGATGACTGCCAATATTCAACTTTGCCGTCTAAATAATATTTCGGATTGCCGCCGCCAAAATAATCAACGCTGATTTTATCAACACCATTCTCCTTAACCCATTGAGTCAGTCGTTTCAAATCCTGGCCCCAATCATAATTGGAATCAGTCACATATTGATAACCATTATCAGTCCCGCCGCCAAACTGGTTAAAATAAGAAAGAAAATGAGGGGCGGTGAATAAAGTTTCGGTCAGATACCAAGCGAGCAAAGCCCCGATTAAAGTTCCTTTTAGGGAAAATTTTGCAAGAGTGGCGAGCGAAGCCAATAATTTTTTCCAAAAACTGCCCAGAATAACTATTTTTCCATTCATCCATTTTTTTAAACTACTGGCAGTCAGAATGTAAATAAAAGGCATGGTTGGCAAAATATGCCGAACCCCAATATTTAAAGGGCTGTTGATGCTATAAGCCCAATATAGAACTATAAAAGCAAGCATTGAAAATTCGGCGAAATGAGTAGCCAGATAATCCCAGAACTTTCTGAAGCATGAAGTATAAAACTTGAAACATTTTAAAACCCTCCAAATACCCAATAATAGCGCAAAAGCGATTAAAATTAGCGAGGGAATGGATTCTTTTAAAATAAAAACCACGGGGAAATAATACCACCAGCCAGCCGCCGACACCTCGCCTAAGAAATAAGCAGTATTGCCGCCGGCCGAACGCTGAAATACCATCAAAACTCCCAGCATATATTGTCCCAAAGGTCTTAAAATTTTATTTTGACTCATCCAGATGTTTATTTCTGCCAAACATCTGGCGCGGCGAGCTAAAGAAATTTTGGAATCTAATCTGCAACTTTCCCAATTACGGTCCGGTCCACCAGCAAAAGAAGTTAGAGTAAATTGCGTGTCAGATTTTTGTTTTTCAACCGGATAGTTAAGAGTAAAAACAAAGTAAACTAGATAAACAATAAAATAGCCGATAGCAAATATAATTATCAGATAAAAAATATAGCGGAAGAAAATTTTAAGTAATTGACCAAAACCAGCAAATAATCCATATCCTTTATTTTTGAATTCCCAGAGACAGAAAACAATAATCAGAAATCCGAAGAAAGGAATGAGTAAAACCGCCGAGAATTTTGTCAATTGGGCGATGCCAAGAGCGACGCCCGCAAAAATTAAATGCCGGCGGCTCGGCTTAAAAAGAAATTTTACAAAATAATAACTGGCGATAAATATTCCTAAAGCCGCGCCAATGTCGGTGGTAACATAATGTCCGTGAGCCAGAACCGTCGGAGAAAAGCCAAAAAGAAAAGTCGGGAACAGGGCCCACCAGCGACCAATCAGTTCTTTAGCCCAGATATAGATAAAAAAGATTAAAAGAATGGTCAGAAGCATTGGGCCTAAGCGCGACCACTGAATAATTTTATCAGCGTCATTGCCGGCCTGCCCGCCCGCTGGCGTGGATTCGTAAAGAAACCGAGCGCCAACTGCCCACTGACCATTGACGTCAGTTTGCCAGCTTGATTTATCGGTCGGGAAATTCAACTTCTGAAATAATAAAGGCAAAGCAGCCAGAGCCTTAATTAAGGGCGGATGTTCAGGATTTAAGCGATAATCTAAATACCGAACATAGCCATAGCCAGATGGAATATGGGCTAATTCGTCCATAGTGGCTGATTCTTGTTGGGAAGCATTAAACATCAAGATAAACGAGGCAAGAATAAAGAGTCCAAGAATCAGCCATGGAATAATTTCTAAAACTCTAAACCGTTTCATTTTGTTTATTATAATATTATAATATAATAATAAATTTATGCCCAGTAACTCAACTCCGAATCTCTTTAACTCAATTTATCGTAGTTGGTTGCTAAGGCAGAATATAATATAAAATATCAAAACCAAATTAATAAACAACTGCCAAGAGTTAAAGAGAAGATAAATTACATCGGAGTTGAGTTAACTGGGTATGGTAAAATTATAAGTGGAAAGGTCGGCTAAAAAATTATTAAAATAATGGCTAAGAAAAAAATTAAGAAGAAAATTGCCAAAAAGTCAGCCAAAAAAGTTTGCTGGTAAAATCTGATTTCAAATCTCTGTGGATAAACTGATTTGGACAAAGCATTCTGAGGCGAAAATGAGTTTTTATCATTTTTCAAAGCAGCGAGTGCAGCGAGTTTTGCATACGCCGAAAAGAATAGAAGAGGGAATTGCGCCCAATACCATTGCCATGATGCAAGTAGCCGGCAGCCAAAAACATCCCTATGAAATTTGGTTGATGGTTCAAGAAAAGCGACAAGCAAAAAGAGACAAGCGACAAAAAATTACAAAAATTATTTCGGCTTGGAAATATCCGGGCCGGACCAAACCGGGCGAACCGTTGCCCGAGGAAATTTTAAGAGAAATAAGAGAAGCGGCTATTTTATAAAACTATTTTTGTTCCCGCCACTTAAAACTAACTACCTTATAATTAAATAATAATTTATTTAAAATTATAGTCAAATGAAACTATCAATCGGCATCGTAGGCTTGCCCAATGTCGGCAAATCACTACTTTTTAAAATCCTGACCAAGCAGGAGGTGAATATTGCCAATTATCCTTTTTGCACGATTAATCCTAATGTGGGGGTGGTGCCAGCCAAAGACGAACACTTGAAGAAGGTAGCGGCCATGATGGGTTCAAAACAAATTTTACCGGCGGTTTTTGAATTTATGGATATTGCGGGTTTGGTTCGCGGCGCTCATCAGGGTGCGGGTTTGGGCAATCAATTCTTGGCCCAAATTCGGGAAGTGGATGCTATCATTCATCTGGTTCGAATTTTTCAGGATAGCGAGATTGTTCACTTTGAGGGCAAGATTGAACCTTTAGCTGATTTTGAAGCAGTGGAGAATGAATTAAAAATGAAAGATGAGCAGTCAAAAGAAAAAATAAATCTTTTGTCTCTCAAACCCCAATTGGTTGTTTTAAATGGTCAAGAAAACGAAACGCCGCTTCAGTTAACTGAAGCGCTTAAAAAAATTAATCGTCACTATTTATTTTGGGATTTAAAAAATGAATTTGGGGAAAAAAATCTTCAAAAGATTTTTAGTGCTTTCAAAAATTTACTTGATTTGATTACTTTTTATACCGCCAATGAAAATGAAGCCCGGTCTTGGTTCGTCAAAAAAGGCACCCTGGCGCCGCAGGCGGCTGGCGTGGTGCATACGGATTTTGAAAATAAATTCATCAAAGCCGAAGTAATAAGTTGGCAGAAATTGGTTGATGCTGGTTCTTGGCATAATGCCAAGCAAAAAGGTTGGCTTCGTCTGGAGGGCAGAGAATATGTCGTCCAAGACAGCGATGTAATAGTTATAAAACACGGATAGCCCACAAAATCCTAAATTCTAAATCCTAAATTCTAAAACAATATGTATCGAAGCGGTATCGCCACATTTACTTTGGATTACGGAAAATGCCCGCCGTGGCTTTTTGAGCGGATGGTTAAACTTGGCCGGGAGATGACGCGCGTGCTGATTGAGGAATACGGACCGGATGAATTTATCAAAAGAATCGCTGACCCGGTCTGGTTTCAGTCATTAGGCACGGTTTTGGCTTTTGATTGGAACGCTTCGGGCTTAACCACGATTTTAACAGCCGCCCTAAAAGAAGCGATTCGCGGCCAGGAAAAGGATTTGGGAGTTTTTATTGCTGGCGGCAAAGGAAAAACTTCGCGTAGAACTCCCGATGAAATCATCAATTGGGGAGAAAAATTGAATTTGCCGGCGCCCAAAACGCAATCATTGGTCTACGGTTCTAAAATGGCGGCCAAAGTTGACAGCGCTCTGATTCAAGACGGCTTTCAGATTTATCATCACAGTTTTTTCTTTAGCCGAGGTGGAGCGTGGACAGTGGTTCAGCAGGGGATGAACCCCCCACATAAAATTTATGTGGGGGGTGAATATCGAATGACTGAGGGTACCGCCCGCAGATACCACTGGCATTCGGAAAATATCAAAGATTTTGTCTGTGAACCGCATTCAGGAATTGCCAGCCAAACAAAAGTAAAAAGTCCCTTGAATTTAACCGCTGAAAAAAGCGAAAAAACCAGAGAGGTTAGCACTGAATTGGTCAAAGCCGGTTATCACAGTTTGATGAAAGACATTGAAATTTTGCGCAAGCATTCATCGGAATTGCATAAGACCTTAGCTTTAAAAATAAGTTCGCCAGCCGGAGATGAGAACTTAGTAAAATTACTAAAATTGGAGAATATTGAATTTCAGCATCATCCGGTAGAAGCGGAAGATTTTTCAAAAAGCAGATATCTGGAAAAAATCCTCTGGCAGGTTTGCGACCAGCAGCCGGAGAATTATGAGAAACTTCTGGCAATTAAAGGCGTTGGCCCGAAAACCATGCGGGCTTTGGCTTTAACTGCTGAGGTAATTTACGGTGCCAGGCCCTCTTATGAAGACCCAGCCAGATATTCATTTGCTCACGGCGGCAAAGACGCCACGCCATATCCGGTTGACAAAAAAACCTATGACCAAACTATTGAAATAATGAAAAACGCGGTTCAAAAAACCAAATTGCCGTTTTCGGAAAAAAGAAAAATAATTGAAAGATTATTTTAAGATAGTTGTATAACTATTTGGCGGAATTTGGCTAACTTGATTAGGCAAAACATAAAAAATATTTTTCTCCTTTTGTTTTTCCGGGGTGAAGGTGTCGGTGATAAACATCACGGTCTGGGCTGGCATCGGAATACCGCGGACGTCAATGCCCGACGCCTCAATCACCACATATTTCGGCGTTTCTTTGGGTAAATCATTCAGTCCTTTAGCCAGCCAGACATAGTCAGCGCTAAAAGCGTCAAAGGTGTTGGGATTTTTACCCCACTTTACAAAGTAAGTTGTATAAGCTTCAAAAACAAAAAGAGAAAGGAAGAGAAAAACAAAAACTTTCAAAATTTTGACTCTTAAAACGCTATGACATGTCATAGCGTTTTTGAGCCATTCATAAAGCCGAATACCTCCGGCGGCAGCCAAAATAATAGCGGGTGGAATCATCAAAATAGCCCGCAAGGCATGAGGCAGGCCTTCGTTGGAAACGACCACCGGCAAGGCGGCAATAATAAGCCAAGCGAATAAGATAATGAAAGAGAACTTTTTTTTGAGCAGGAAGTAAAAGCCGGATAATATTCCAATAATGAATAATATTCCCACTGGCCAGAATAATTCCGACCTGCCTGCGTAATTATGCCGCCAGTTCCAGTCGCCGCTAAAATTAAACATTCCGGCAGTTTTTGAAATATTTAATCCCAAATCTTTTATCGGCGTGGGAGAATTGAAAATTGAAATTTGGGTGGTGCGGCCGAAAAAATCCTGAGGGTTTTTGAGAAAGTAATACCCCAAAGGCGCAAAAACAATTAAAGCGACAAGCGTAAAGAGACAAGCGACAAGTAGAATTTTTTTACGGATTAATTTTTGGACGTCTGACGTCCTAAGGACGTCTGACGTCCTTAGTATTGAAATCCAATAAAGTAGCAAAATTATGAAGATTAAAATCGGTGTAGCTCGGTAAGCAATATAGGAATAAAAACCCAGTCCATAAAGTATTCCACCTAAAACAGCCTTTAGCTTATAGCTTTCAGCTTTTAATGATTTCAACAGAAAATAAACCGCCCAAGTCAAGAAAAACGGCGCCATAATCGCCCGAAAGCCGATGCGGGAAAAATTGATATGCCAAAAACTTGTGGCCAGAAGAAATGAGGAAAGCAACGCGACCCCCCGGTCATTAAATAATTCTTTAACCAAGAAATATATTCCTAAAACAGTTAAGATTCCAAAAATGGCGCTTGGTAGGCGCAACGCCCAAGGCTGATTGCCGAAAACCGTCAAGAATAATGCCTGAATATTCATAAATAATCCTTCCCGGCCGTTGTTTTCCGGATAAAAAACTTTGAAATTGCCAGTTGAGAGTGCTTCCAAAGCATTATTACCATTCATCGCTTCATCCGGATAAAGCCCAGGCGGCACTCCAGTTATATTGTAGAGACGCAAAAAAGCGGCTATAATTAAAATAATAAACAGAATATAGAATTTAGAATTTAGAATTTTGTTCATATGGACCAATTTAATCATAGCATAATAGAAAAAGATATTGAAAGATTAAGCAAAGAAATCGCCGAGAAAAAGAACTTGCCGGAATACAAAGAAGTACCGGAAAGAGAATTAATAAAACAGACGCTCCAGCCATTGGTCAGACAAGCAACAAGCGACAAGCAACAAGTGACAAAAAAAGAGGAGGAAACAAAAGAAACCGTTCTTCCCGACTATCTTAAAGATTCGCCGCCGGAAATTAAACTTCGGGTGGAAAAACTGGTTGATTTAGTTTTTCATCAGGGTATTGAAAAAACAATCAAAGAGGCCAATCAGGCCGGGCCTTTTATTTTAGATGCTTTTCACGATGCCTTGACAGATAAACTTTATGATGAATTAAAGAAAAGAAATTTGATATAATGTCCACTTATTTTATAACTTTTGCCATCGTTATCGTCATTGTTGCGTTTGTAATTGCTTTCTTTTTTATTTCTAAAAATTTAAAAAAGAAACGCCTGTCCAAGGCGCTTGGTTTGAGATTGCTTTTAATTCGGCTGCCGCAAAAAACTTCAAAAGAATTTCCGACCGAAACCAGGGCAGCCGAGGCCTGGAAAGAAGAAATTAATCTTTCCAGTCAGCTTTTCAGCATTTTGGCCGGTCTTAAATCAGCGTTTGGTTTGGAAGCGGCGGTTCATCATATCGGCGAAGAAATCTTTTTTTATGCGGCAGTACCGAAAGAATCAATGGAATTTGTCAGTCGTCAGATTGAGGGTCTGTGGAAAGAAGCAAAAGTGGAACAAATAGACGATTACAATGTTTTTAACCCCAGTGGAGTTAATCAGGGAGTTTATCTTAAACAAAAATTATCTTACGCCCTGCCAATCAGAACTTATTCCGAAGCCAATCTTGACACTTTCGCGCCGATTCTAAGCGGTTTGTCAAAAATTAACGAGGTTGGCGAAGGAGCGGCCATTCAAATTTTGGTTAGACCGGCTCCGGCCTCAACCAAAAAAACAATCTCTCAGATGATTGAAAATCTTAAAAGAGGAGAAAGATTTGAAGATATTTTGAAAGGCGGTTTGATTAAATTTAAAGACATCGAAAAGGCGATCAGGCCGGAAGAAAAAGAAAAGACGGAAAAAATAATTGACGAGGAAGCAATAAAAACTCTGGATTCCAAAATCAATAAGCCGCTTTTGTCGGTCAATTTAAGAATTTTAGTTTCCGCCCCCAGTCAATATCAGGCCGATACGATTTTGGAAAGCATAACCGGCGGTTTTTCCCAATTCAGCGCTCCGCTTCGTCAGGAGTTAAAAATCATCAAGCCCCGTAATTTTCAAAAATTAATCTATCAGTTTTCTTTTCGGGAATTTGACGAGAATCAATCAATGATTTTAAGCACCGAGGAACTGACAAGCGTTTTCCATCTGCCGGCCTCAAGCACCGCCATCCCGAAAATCAAATGGCTGAAATCTAAGGAGGCGGCTCCGCCGGCTAATCTGCCGACTAAGGGCATCCTGATTGGCGAAACTTTTTTCCGAAATGAGCAGAAATCGGTTTATATTACCGAAGATGACCGTAGACGCCATATTTACATTGTCGGTCAGACCGGCACCGGTAAATCGACTTTAATGACTAATATGGTGGTTAATGACATTCGTCAAAATAAAGGCGTGGCCATCATTGACCCTCACGGCGATTTAATTGAAACGATTTTGGGATTAATACCGGGAAAAAGAATGGACGAGGTAATTGTCTTTGACCCTTCGGACAGGTTGCGGCCATTGGGAATCAATATGCTGGAATACGATTTCAACCGGCCGGAAGAAAAAACTTTCATCGTCAATGAGATGCAGAGTATTTTCAACAAACTTTTTCTAGCGGAAACAATGGGACCGATGTTTGAACAGTATATGAGAAACGCTTTATTGCTTTTGATGGAAGATATACCCAATGAGCCGGCTACTTTGATGGAGGTGGCGCGGGTTTTTACTGACGCGGATTTCCGCCAAAAAAAATTAGCCAGAATTTTCAATCCCACTGTGATAGATTTCTGGGAAAAAGAAGCGATTAAGGCCGGCGGCGAGGCGGCCCTCGCTAATATGACGCCCTACATCACTTCCAAGTTCAATAATTTTACTTCCAATGATTATATGCGGCCGATTATCGGCCAACCGAAGTCGGCTTTTAATTTCCGTCAGGTGATGGATGAGGGGAAAATTTTACTGGTTAATTTATCAAAAGGTAAAATAGGGGAAATTAACGCCAATTTACTGGGAATGATAATCACCGGCAGAATTTTAATGGCTGCTTTGTCCCGGGTTGATTTATCCGAGAACAAGCGCCGCGATTTCAATCTTTACATTGACGAATTTCAAAATTTCACCACTGAGTCCATTGCCACAATTTTATCCGAGGCGCGAAAATACGCCCTCAATCTGACAATGGCGCACCAGTTTGTCGCTCAACTGACGGAAAAAATCCGAGATGCGGTTTTTGGCAATGTCGGTTCAATAATTTCTTTCCGAGTCGGAGCCCAGGACGCGGAATTTCTGGTTAAACAGTTTGAACCGGTTTTTAGCGAGAACGACTTGGTTAATATTGACAATTTTAACGCTTATGTAAAAATCTTAATTGCCGGTCAAACCTCCAGACCGTTCAATATCAAAACCCTAGTGCCGGAAAGAGGCGATAGGGAAACAGCGGATAGAATCAAGGAAATGTCCCGGTCCCGCTATGGTAGAGACAGACAGGAAGTAGAAGTAGAAATATTGAAAAGATTAAGAGAATAAATTAAAATAATCTAAGGACGTCAAACGTCCTTAGATTTGCTTTTTTGTGCCGCCCTAGCTCAATGGT
>Ga0210025_1001006_pt1 | contig 32539 bp, 28 predicted proteins | sample CryGeyme20150102_FD_183989 | JGI IMG/M metagenome (GOLD analysis project Ga0210025, IMG submission 183989) | Groundwater microbial communities from Crystal Geyser aquifers in Utah, USA - Crystal Geyser metaG 2015-0102 (SPAdes) (version 2) | ecosystem: Environmental > Aquatic > Deep subsurface >... | reverse complement strand
CATGGGCCTACCCAACAAATCATGCAATCGTTCAATATTTTCTAGGCCGAGTTTGACTGGATGAAATTTGTTGGTTTGATAAAGGCGGCGGACCCAGTTTTCGTACTCGGAGTACGAGTAATTGCTAGTATCGTTGCTGTTGCTGTTGCTGTTGCTAGAAGAAGACCAATGTCGTGTCTGGCTGTTGCTTCGGTAGTTGACCGGTAATCTAAAAATTGTTGCGGAACGAGGGCATGCTGCTGAGATTCGATGCTCCCTGCAATTTCTTTCTTCTCCAGGTCGGGAAGATACCAACAAGCAACACAACTGCCGTTGCTGCTGTTGTTGTCTACACTGGAAACCAACAATTCTGTGATGTACTAACGTCCATGGATTGAATCGTATCATCAGAGAGTTACTGGAACATCGTGCCCTCGTGAGAAACGATGCAACAGGCGTTGCCATTTTGGTGGTGACTGAGACGCGATGAAATCCAAATCCAGAGGAGGGACAAATAATGATACAGAAAAAGAAAAGAACCAGCAGCGGCAGTGTGACGTTGGATAAGGCCGATTGCATGTGGAATAGACAGGCCAAGACAAACACAGTTCCACCCCGATGAAATAATAGATGCTCTTCTCGAGAGTAATCGTTCCAAGTTCCAAGGCAGGAGAGTAGAGTAGAGTAGTTGGCACAAGAAAATGGCACGGTAGAAGTGCGTGCGACGGAAGTTTACTACTCGTACAGTAGTAGTGCGTGACAGATACTACTGTAACGTAATCACTGGCTGGATGATGGATCTTTAGAAGAATAAGTGTGCGACCAAAATTATTACATTTTCTGCAGTCTGTCGCTTCTTTCGTCATCATGACCAAAAAAAACCAAGATTGCTTGGCACTTGATACTTGATACGATACCACCCACTACTAGTAGACTACTCGAGTATTAGAGACAATGCATATGTAGAGCTCGTAATGCAGCGCCACAATTTTTTTGACAACATTCGTTATTCAAAGCATCCTAGCAATATCTGCTTTTCCGCCGACAGCTTTTTCCGTACTACCGTTCCTTTTCAAAGTTCCATCATCATTTTCGTTGCTCGCGACACGAACAACAACAACAACAACAACAACAACAATATAACAATACTCCACATATCATTGGTTTGTCGCGGCGAGTTTGGCTAATAACACAGACGACTACATCCACCCTTTTTATCTAGTAAGTAGGATTGGGGAATTGGCCGGAGCTTGGGGGAGGATGGGCACTCCAAACTCCAAACGGATTGAATGGAGACTGGATGCCAAACAATCCGGAGATGGTTTGGTCTTGGATGTGGGTGTTCATGTCGTTGATAGAATAGATTATCAGTTTGGGCCTCTGGTCAATGTGAATGTGAAAGGGAAGGCCGAAAATAGAACTAGTCGCGACGTTCAAGAGGTGGAAGACTACGCCCATTTTGATGCTGTTGTCTGTTGTTGGCAGAGTTCATCAAAACAGTAGATGGTTTTGACACGCCGGAACTCACTGCCCAAGGCCCGATTCAACTTGTCACACAGATGATGATTTGCGCATTCAACTTGTCACACAGATGATTTGCGAGGCGGGTCCCAGCCAACTTCTGCTTTGGCGTCCTCTACGCGGCCATTGGTGAGATTTTGCCTAAGGCTGAAAATGCCATTCGAACACAGCAAATTCTGGATGCTGCATTCCAGTCCTACTACAGTGGAAGAGAGATTAAATATATGATTGAAATCGTTCCCCAGACACATGGCCAGGCTGCTAGGCTATACGAGCTTGAGCTAACTGCAAGAATAATATTTCGAAAATGACAAATTACTGGGGATCTATGAACGTTGACTCCCTTGTACGGTACAAGTAAGATGAAGGATCGATGAGTGATGAGACGCTGATGCTTTTCGTGAGTGGAAGCTAGCAGACTACTACTAGTAGTAGTAGTAGTTTTAGTAGTAGACAAGAGTAGAAGTAGACGAGTGGTTTGAAATTGAAAATTGGTAATGTTGTGAACTTCACTACTCGTACTACTAGTAGTAGTGATGAGAGCTTGCTTGTTGTAGACTCTGTGCGTTTCCGCGTGATTCTCAATATTAAAGTTAGGGTTGATTTGACTAACTGGCTCGTGGCTTCGTGAATTTAGGGCGAGAGAAGAGGTTGATGAATATTTACGCTTAGGTCAACGGAAACGGTGGGGTTGCCCGCCCACCTAGTTCTGGAGTCTTCCAACTGGTACTCCGGGTGCTTTCTATTTTGAGTACTTAGGTCGAGAGATTTTAAAGAGACAAAGCATTGTTTTCGGCAAAGTTAACCTCCACAATTTTTTTTGCGTTACGAGTCAAGTGGGCAGAGACAAGGTTGCCTTCACAAGTAGTCTACTCTACGCATCAATCTCCACCAGATTCTATAGCCACTCTACCTATTACCTACTGTACCTGCTACCTACTATAGCTAGCTGCTAGTTTACTCGGTCAACGAAGCAAGGTTTCAAAAGAAAGTTAATCTCGTTCAACTAAAAGTACGAATGAAAATGGTGTACCGACTCCACCGACTCGTCCTCTCTCTGGCAGCACTTTTGCTGTGTAGCAACGTTCCAAGTTCTTTCGCCCAGGTGCAGACGGATGCACCCTCCGAGGTTGAGACCTTACTAGCCGCCAACAGTACGACATTTGCACCATCCTCTTTTGAGATTGGAAAACAGACAGCTAGTGATAGTGAGAGTGAGAGTGTACCAACAGACGTACCTACTGAAGCTGCCACCATCGATGTACTTCAAACCACTGCTGCGCCCACAGTTGCCCCTACGATGATCGCAATTATCACGGTCGCCCCTACGAACATGCCCACTATTGCGACACTTTCCCCTACTCTTTCCCCTACGAACATGCCCACTGTGGCCACTCTTTCCCCCACAGAGATGACCGAAGCACCAACAACGGTCCCGACTGGAACACCGACGGAAGAGACACTGTCTCCTACTTTTATCACTACCACTAGTCCCACGGAAATGGAAACAGAAATTCCTTCGACGGCACCCAGTGATGCTCCTAGCTTGATTCCTACCAGTGCCCCTACTCTGTCAGTGGCACCCACGGAGAGCGATGCCACTGGAGCTCCCAGTGTTTCGCCCACCGTATCCACGAAACCGACGGTTGGGGAGGATCCCACGACGCTCGTAGACGAAAATGTAGAAAATCTTGTCATGACACTGGTAGGAATGAACCAAATCATGACACCAGATGCCATTGCTGATTGGGTCAAGGTAACAGAAGATCATACTGTGGAATGGTACGACCGGAATTCGAATCTCTTGGTAACAGATCTAGAAACAACCGTATCCTTGGTGGAGCAGAACATTATACAATCATCCAGATTGCGAAGAGGATTGCAACCCGTTACCAGCATTCAGGTCAAGTACGACCAGAGACTGTCGTACAACACGGCAGATCCAGACAACTTTCCAGCTACAGATGTTGCCTTGGGCCCCTTTAGCAATCGCGGTGATTTAAATACCTATTTGGAATCACTACAGGCTGCCAATGATGAATTTGCGGATGTTACCAGTGTCGCCGATATCGGTGAGGGTGGCGGTGGCAGTAACACCGAGGCACCCATTGTGGAACCGGACGACGATGACGACGACGGTCTAGGTACCGCTGCTATCATTGGTATCGCGGTCGGGTGCGCAGCAGCTGTGGCCCTGGTGGGCGGGGTCGGTTACTATGTTTCTCAGCGTGGCGATGATGGCGGATATGTCACAGCCTCTGGAAAAACACCTCCCTCTCAATTGGATGTTGGTATGCGCCCTGATGATGTCAGCACTTTGGGAGGCGAACCCAACACGTATCGACAAAGCTCTGTCAGACAGAGTGGGCTGGCTACTATTTCAGGTGAATCTGCTGGAGGATACGGCGATCAAAGGTACGTTGTTGATGCATAGTAATTGTCTTGGTAGAATCTCACATGGATGCTTATGGAGTATCTAAATCTTGTTCTTTCTTTTTCGTTCCATTCTCCGCAGCGTGGCTACCGTTGATTACGATTACTCCAAAGCTTATGGAGGTGGTGGTGACAATTCTGTCTCGTCGGCTGGAGGAACATTTGGATCACAAACGCACACACAGGCAGCGGGTGGAGCTGCGACCCTTGGCGCCAGCGGTACAAGTGCAAGCTTGGCGACGGCTTCGCAATTCCGAGGGCAAAATTCCAATGTTCGAGAAGAATTGATAGATATCTATGCTCCACCGGGCAAGTTGGGTGTTGTTATCGATACTCCTGACGATGGAGCTCCTGTGGTGCACGCTGTCAAGGATTCTTCCGTTATTGCCGATAAGTTACAGGTCGGTGACAAGCTGGTGGCTGTTGACGATGAGGACGTTCGCTCGATGACGGCCATTAAGGTTTCCAAGCTGATCAGCCGCAAGAGTGCCAACGCTTCCAGAAAACTGAGTATTATCCGAACTGTAGTGGTTGACGAGTAGGGCAAGCAAGTTTAATAAATGTGCATACCTAAGTCGTTTCTTTACTTGTAAAGTGAATGGATCGAGAAAGGTACAGATAAAGCTTAGATCAACTACACTTGAAACACATTTTGAAAGAAAAATAGTCTTTGAAAATTCGTCGCTGTTAGTGGGTTGAAGTTATTAATACTATTGAATGTCATCTCAGCTTCCCAATTCCCAAGGTGCTGCTGTAGCCAGCCTACTGCAGTCTACCTTTGGCCTGGCATACGTTGGTGAGCTTTCTTGCCCGAATTAAGCTTGGACCAATCGATGAGTGGCTCTTTGTCTACCATGCCAGAACCACGTTCCATTTTTGGTGGACTGTGTTGTTTCAAACTCATCAATTCTTTGAAGGGTTCCGTACATTTCTTCTTTGCAAAACGAGTGGTAGTTGCTGCTGCTGCTGCTGTGGCTTTTTTTAGTTGATTCTTCGGGGATTGTTTCTTAGGCGTTGTGCACACTGGCGCTGGCGGCAGCTCTCGAATCACATAGGAAGATTCAAACGACTCGCAATTGGAATACTGGGTGAAACCAGAGTGTGCTTTCATGGGACGCCCTGTCCAAGTCCGTTTCTTGCTTGGTATCATTATCCCTCCTGCATTGTCTTGAAAGGATTCCGGGATAGCCGAGCATTCTCCTCCGACATACAGAATTGGCATGCAGAAGACAGAAGACCCAATTTTCGGTTTCGCTGCTTCAGGTTGTAATGCCACTGGCTCGGAGAAGGACTCGAACTTGTTGTAGTATTTTGGACGGAACATCGGTATTTTGGGTTTGTGTAGTGTATACTTTAATTTATCGTTTATCTTACGGTTATACGGTCACTCTAGGATCTAGGCTCTAGGCTCTAGGCTGCTGGTAGAGGAGCTTCCGTAGCTAAATACGAATGATGTCCTCTATGTGATATTGCGCCAGTGTATGTTGCTGCTGACTGTAGACATCTCAAAAAGAGTGACAAGGAATGAATCATAGTCGTCTATCTGGTCTATTCTATACTTAATTTTTGATGAGGTTCTAAATAAATAGAATCGATAATGCAATCGGCGATCGCAGACTTTTATTATTATTGTATTTGTCATTATTATTTATTTTTGCACATTATTTATTTGAACAGTAGGGCTGGAGTTTACTGCTTGTACGAAGGCCAAGAAAGTTTACATGGTCATCAGTCGAAGACCTTGTGGTTCATGACGATGTGCGGCCAAATTCCTCGTCCCCAGTGTTTTCTTGAGAATTTAGTAGTAGTCTAGCTTTACTCTAGCACCTATTGACAGTGTAGTGGCACCTGGCTACTAGCTACTTTTTAGGGTTTCTTCTCTGATCAAAGCACAGCATCTCTGTGGTTGATCGATCGGCTATGTTATGATGTGACTTGGGGGGTAGGGTAGGAAATCTTAAACTATGTAAGTCTTCGGACCATGAAGATAAATTTTGTTTTTGAAGATAAATTTTGTTTTTGAATACTCAGCTCTGATAAGCTTACTACAATTTAGTGCGATCAACAGACAAAGCATATGGATTTTTCGTGTCCTTTATTTTCGCTTGGCATCTTTCAAGAGAGCATACTTTTCTCGTTGCCGCTCTCTGCATCTCAAGCATTTCGTTGCCAATCCCTTGTCACCAAATCCGGCCCAGGGTCGAAAGTTCTTGCAGCCCTTGCACCATTTGATTTGGGAACCAGTTTCCAGAACAACCCAGACACTGATATCACATAAAGTACACAGCCCTTTATTTTGGGTAGGAATTGTCACAAAGTCATCGGGACCCGCAACTACCGCATTGCTGCCTTCACGTTTGGGAGACTGCGAATAGTTGTCATTAGCTCTGCGTTGTCTTATGCGAGAACATGTAGGGCGGACGCAGCCACACATGACACAGCACCTCATGCCATTTGGAAGCACATGGTTCTGACGAAGGATCGTGTTGGTTGGAAAGTTGACAAGCGACGAAAATTCTGGCACTGGCTCGTTCTTGCACTTTTCCGTGTCTCCTTGAAAACTACGAGGCAGAGGATGACCCAAGGCAACGCATCTCCCCTTGGATTCTCCGATCATTTTTCGCAGATTCTGATTCTCCGTTCTAGATTGGTGTAATCTCTGTTGATAGTTCACCGCCACGGGTGAGCCTTGAGTAGATTGCAATCCACTTGTACCCGCACGCCCCACGGGGTATCGAAAAGGAGGGGATTGTTGGGGTGGAAGTGAGGACATCATGGCTGGTACTCGGTACGACGGGGGCTGATGAAAGAGGCGCATGGAAGGCGGAGGATTGCGAAAAATGTCTGTTGACCTCAATGCGTTTGATGGGGGAGCTTTGTCTCGACTATCAAAGCTTCTAGCTCTGTGCAAGAAAGTATCATCTCGTGGCAAGTCGTTTTGAGAACCAGCCTGTTCTGGCGGGTCTCGTCGTTGAAACACTTCGGAACTCTGGCGTGGCCATGTGTCGCATTGCTGAATCATTACGTGATTCTGCATCTCATTATTCCATGACGCTGACATCTGAATCTGAGGCTTGATGTTGAATTTACAGTCTTCCTGCATGGTCGAATGGTGTCTTTTGGAGCCATTTTGGCCGGCTACTTAAGAAGGAACAACGGCAGAGACGGCAATAAATTAGAATATCGCAGCATACTGTTACTAAAAGATGTCCCAACCGAAACAATACACCGCGTACCTTTTTTTAATCCATTGTTATCCGACTCGTTGTTTGGCGCAGCTCCCTCGTCGGCCATTTCCCAGGATGGTTGTCGAGACTTTCCTAGATATGGAATCAACGGTGGAGATGCGCGGTCGTCGCCATCCAAAAGAGGCAACAGATTAAAGGATGCAACACTCGAATGGTATTCGTGACAGGATGACGAGCTTTCGTTCATGAGGTCATCGTCACCGAAATCTCCCATCATGGCGACAAAAGCAGGCCCTGGTGAGTCCTGATAGAGTGGTCCGGGAGAATCCTGATTCTTGTGACTGCATTCACTATCAAATGAAGCCGTTCGGTTTTCCGATAATGTAGCCATGTTCTCTCCTCGGCTTGCTGCCTGATCTTCCTTTTTAGCAGTGTGGTTCGTGGGAGACGCCGAGACGGTCAGTACGAGTTGCTTGCCTTCCTTGTTATCGTTGCCACCGGTGGAAAGTTTGGGAGTCATGGTACCCGAAGGGCGTCCCCAGCTTGTGGTGGGATCAGCCAATAACATGGGACGTGCCTTCCTACTAAAGTCTCGTCTACTTGGAGGAGATTGCTGGATACTAACAGCATCTCTTGGAGCGTTCGCCCATGATCGCTCCTCGGGACCTTGATGTCGATCATCGCTCGTCCTGCGTCGTTTTTGCTCTAGAGCAATATCTTCCTCCTCGCGGCAAGAGTCTTCCTCCTCGCGGCAAGAGTCGCGGTCGGTACTGGACTTTAGATGCTGACGTTTGGTGGTGACGTGCTGCTGGTGGCTTGGCGGTGGTATAGGGTATGAATAGGAAGGGAAGATGGTCGGACTACCTTGAGGATAATTCGAATAGCTCGGTGGAGTTGGGTGGCTTCTACAAGTCAACAGATGAGGACCATTGGCCGGCCCCGAGTCTCCACGAAAGACACCACCACCATAGCCACCAAAGGGTAGATGAGGTGGACGGGACCCCTGATGAGCATACAGGTGACGCGGATGAAGGGCATATTCGTGGGAAGGGTGGTGATACCCCGGAGGATTAGGAGAATAGTAAGATCTTAGGGGTTGAGGTGGTGGCATTGGGACGTGTCCAGTGTTCACGGGAACTTGTCTTGCAGGTGACTTGGGCTTGGTTGGTTCCTTCGTCTTCGAAAGGCCTTCAGTAGGATTATCACTTGGCTCTTTCCACTCTTCCGATACGACCGTCTTGATGACTGGAAAGATGTCTTGATTGGAAAGATCGTTCATGTTAGTGATGAACACTTGTGGACTACTACCTGTGTTTGTACTTGTACTTGAACTTGCGCTTGCGGGGGACAGTGTTGTTTGGCGTGAGTTTCTTGTTGCTGCAGCAGTACTAGTAGCTGCGGCGTGACACTGTTGCTTCTGTGTTTGCCGTTGAACTTGAGGGGTCATAAGGGATCGAAAAAAGGACAGGCTGGATGAGGGAGTCTTTCTCTCTCTCTCTCTCTTGCTGCTGTTTTCCTTGAGGATATTGGTATCAGAACGTTGGTGCGTTTTGTTTCTCGCTGCTTTGCGGAGTATATAAATAAATCTACTGATATGAATATCAGTTGAGTATAATTTGGTAGTGGAAGTGTGAGAATGGTCTGGAGTCTTTTTCTTTTACGATCGATTGATTCAGTTACCAGTTACCAGCCATCTGTCTTCCGGTACCTACCAAGCAAGTTGCTACTACTACTAGCTACTAGTAGCCAGAGAGTGTCTTCGGGGTCGTGTCAGGGCAAACCCACCAACACGTAGCGCTTATGAATATGAGTGTAGTAGTGGTGGCAGAAGTGCAGTAGTTGTCTCGATTTATGCACAGGATGCCTTACGTTTCCTTGGGTGCTGCAGTTGAAAGTGGTTGAGCCTAACAAAAAGAACAGTTTGGAATGGCCGACCGGCGGTCCTTGTTAACGGACACAATCGTGGATCCCTCGAAAGATTCAAAGCCTCCAGATCTGAAGGTGTCTTAGTTGCACGAACGTGACAATAGCAAAGAGAGCAGCAAAACGTGTTGTGGTGCATCTTTCACTCGGAAGAAAATAATTTTCATCCGTTTTGTGGTCCGATGATTCTCAATTGGATTCTACACGTTTCGTACTTAATTGGAAGCACTCTTAATTACCAAACCATCAAATAGTGTTAGAGCTTTCTGAAATACTGACCGACGCACATTGGACTCGTCATGACTCTCCAAGCGGCAAACAAATGACCGAGAAATTCACGCGGCACTCCGAATAGTACAAAAATTATCATCAGCATCATTGCTTGTTGTACTAGTACTTGACTCTACTGTAGCTTAGTAGAATCATGGCTTGCTACTACTCTATTATTACAGTTTTAGCTCCACCCAGGGAGTAGTAGGAGTAGTACAGTACTAGTACTACGAGTACTTGTCTAGTAATACACAAGCAAGATTAATAGAGTAGTCTAGTAGTAACTTTTGTGTATTTGCTACCAGTCGAAACACAACAGTCCTTCACTGCAACAAACATTTACCACACCAGACTCCACGGCTCCACACATCACAGCAGCAAAGTACAGCAGCACAGTGCAACACAGGGCAAGATTAAGCCTCCTCCAACTAGCATCCAAAGACGTGCTGTGTCTACGTCTTCCAGTATAAGTGTCGAAAGTAACACCAGTAGTCTGAATTCCAACAACCTCAGTGTCACCTTTGATAAGGAATACAACAAGAACAATAATATTAATATGCAAAAAGCACCCAATTCGACGGGAAATATTTCTTTGCAGGCTGGCGGTGGTGTTGGTGGTGTTGGTGGTGGCAGCGTCAACAACAGCGGCTCGGATAACAACACTGCCGGATCGCATCAAATGAAACCTTTGCGTTCGGAAAGTTTCGCCTATCCTCGCAGTCCGCATCAAGATTTGTTGTCTCGAATGAAATTTTATGCCCGACAACATGCCCAACCTGTTGTTGCAACACTGGCGTTTGTGGTCTTTGTTTTGTTTGTTTCCAGTGATTACGTCCACACGAATGGATTGCGCGGTTCTGTGAAAGGGTACGTTACGTGACGCATTGAAAATGGAACCCTTGCTGTAAAAGAATGACTTTTGTTTGTGTGTTTGTCTATGTCTGTCGGTATGGGATGTTCAAATGAGCATTGCTGGTGAATATCATATTATTATTGATTATTCCACTTTCCACTTGTGCTTCGACCCAACCTCTTGTAATTTATTGTTTTATTTGATTTTACATTTTACCAACCCAAAATTTACTGAACAACAACAACAACATAACAACACCATTGCATACATAACATTTCCAAACAAACTATTTCAAATAAAATAAAAAAAGAGCAACCTTTGGTGGAGCCTATTATCCGGGATACTTTCACGTGGAAGATTCAGTGGTCACTGATACGACGTTTAAATTTGCTGCTGTGACGGACTTGGACGAACTGTCCCGCATCAAGGAGGCCAAAAAACCCGAATGGCAGTCCTTTATGCTGACGGGAACCATTACTCGGAGCAGTACCAACAATCACTACACCATGAATATGGATACCACCATGCGGACCCTCAGAACCAAACACAACGAAGCGGGAAGAGGTGCCGAATTTTCCGAATTGACCGTTTTTGACGACCGATTGCTGACCTTTGACGATCGGACCGGCGATGTTTTTGAAATTCTCAATACACCCGATGGGACCGATTCCTTTGTGGCACCTCGCTTTGTCATTACGGAAGGGTCGGGTGATACCGATAAAGGTATGAAATGGGAATGGGCCACCGTTAAGGATGGTATCTTGTACATGGGAAGCATGGGAAAAGAGTACACACGACCGGACGGATCCATTGCCAATACCAACAATTTGTGGATTGCGACCCTATCACCCGATGGAATGCTGTCCCGATTTGATTGGTCTCCCGTCTACGATACCGTCCGAGCCGCACTCGGGGCCACTTCACCAGGTTACGTGATACACGAATCCGTAAATTGGTCTCCCCATTTGAGAAAGTGGGTCTTCTTGCCCCGACGAGTGTCCTCGGAACCCTACGACGAAAACAAGGATGAGCGAAACGGTGCTACAAAGTTGGTCTTGGTCAGCGAAGACTTTTCGTCGACGCAAGTGGTGGATATCAAAATCAAAGAAAAAGACGGACTTCATGGATTTTCATCGTTTGCCTTTATTCCCAAAACAGGGGATAAACATGCCTTAGCCCTTCGATCGGTGGAAGAGGATTGCGTAGGTGGAGATGATCAAATCTGCAAGCAGCGGTCGTACATCATGATTTTTGATGTGCTAACAGGCGAAGTCTTGATGGATGAGGTCAAGATTAATGCTGACATGAAATTCGAAGGTATTGAAATGGGTACGTGCATTTGGAGCGTATACATCATGACAATTGTTTGACTTTCACTAATTTTTTCTTGTTGTCGTTTCCCAGTCGACATGTTTGTCAGGCCACCTCCTAGCCGTTAAAAAGGTAATCGTATTACATGTATTCGTAAAAATAAAAAGGAGTCACCACAACGTTCTGTTTCAAGTCGTTTTCTGTAACAAATTCGTTCGACTTACTAAAGTACTACTAGAGGAAAGTAGATTCGTCAAAATTAAATGGAAATCAACTGATAGGGAGATCATAGTCATATTTTGTGCGTTGCTATTGTATTTGTTAAGGGGCTTTCAAAAGGAAGTACATGACATTGTGTCATGAGACTAGAGACGAAACAAGGAATCTTGCTTGCTGATGCTGCCAGCTCCTTAAGTTGTCAGTTAAAGCTCCTCATCTTCTGAGTTGCTGTACATATTGTAGCTGTAATTCGAAAGACTATGATCACTGTGGCCATTCAGTGACAATCGATCCAAGTATTGCCCATGGTCACTTTGGTTACGTCGATGTGGGGTAAAAGAGCTTGTCTGGTTGCCACTTCCATGGCTGTTCAAGCTTGCCCGATCCTCGTTCCGTTCACGTGTACTGCGTGCGACCTTGATGTTTAAATCCCTAGCGTCTGATCGCATTCCATTTGTTCCCGAAAGGAGCTTTAGCACTTCCTGTATGGTCAAGTGAACTGTGTTGACTCCGTCGACTTCGATAATTTTATCACCTGGATGAACGCAGCCGAATAACGTAGAATAGCCCTTCACTGCCTCGACGATAGGGCCCGTCTTATTGGACGTTGAGGCGTTGATCAGCAAGCCCAACCTTCCAATGCGCGGTGCTCGATATTCTAAGATAGCTTCCTCTTCAGCACTCGCACCACGCCCGGTGCCGAAAGAAGCACTTCTGCTTTTCAAGAAGCGTTTTTTAATACCCCCTTGTGACTCGTTGATGCAGTTTCGCTCACGGGATGGGCTAGGATTTTGCCATCTCGATAATTCGCTCCTTGCAGGATTAGATTTATATTTACTGGAACCTTCCAATTGAGTGGGGGTCAAAGACTGCCTTTGAAAGTCAGATTGGTTGTCATTTGGCGTCGGTGGTGGTAATTTGCTATCTCTTTCTTGCGTGCGCGCATTGCGTGGTGGTGGAGTAGGTGGCGGCGTATTCATCGAGCCGCGTCTCGTTGCTCTATCGTGATTTCGATTAAGGTTTGGTGGCGGCGAAGGAGGGATTTGTAGAAGGTTATTTGCGGATGAGTTCCTCCGGATATTGTTGGCAGTTGGAAGGACGGCTACTCCTGCATTCTTTTTTGACCAAAAAGCATCTTTCACGCCCTTTGCAAGAGGACTACGTTTCCAAAAAGAGGCTTTTTGTTCCTGAGGGTTGACTGTACTTTTAGCCTTGGCACTACTGGGGTGATTGTACGGTTGTCTCGGCGTCTCGGGAGTAGCTGAAGTCCTAGCAGCTCGAATCCATGTAAAAGCCATCGCCTCTTCGCCTGAGTGCTCAGAGGACAGACTTTTACCTCCGGGAGAATCACAAGGGACAACATTGTGATTCGGTCTGACTAGCTCTTGGTGGCTCACAGATGAATCTTCCAGAATTGCTGGCTCAATGGGGCTGATATTCGCTGCGTACTCATACTCCGAAATAACCACGTCTCCGAGTGATTCAAGGGCGCAAACGTCATCTAGACTCCTTGTTTTCCGTAACTGTGGTCGAGATATGCTGTCCTGGCGTTGCACAGGTGTTGAAGCAATGGATACATCGTCGTCATCACTATCCATGACGATTCCAAGAGGTGACGGACGACCGGATTCAAGTCGATTCTTATTGAATAATGGATCGCTCACAAAATTGCTTGTTGCATTTAAATATTCAGCCAAATCACTTGTTGCTGATGGACGGTCGCGGTTTCCAAGAACGCTACGGAATTGATCGTTAGCTTCCACGTGCTTGGATGGAACTACGGATGGGTTGCGTTGTTTTCTTGGTGATCCGTACAACTCTGGCCGCGCGAACGTGTCATCATTGTCATCAATTCCATCGTAAACGACCATAGGAGGAATCATGCCAGTTAGAGGATGCGGATCATCGCTTGTCACACTCTCGGATTCCTCTTCATGGGTGTCTTCTCCATCTATAGAGGTGGAGGGGATGGGACCCATTTCTTCATCTCCTGAATAATACTTCCGAGTCTGTTTTTGTTGATTGTTGCTGGTGGGATGAGTGCCGACGGTTTCGTCATTGGATGTAGATTTTAGAACACTACTATTGTCAGGACTTGTTGAGTCTCCGCTCCGACTAAAGCTCTGAATAAATCGCATCAGTCCATTAGTCCCTACCGTGCCGGTTTCATCAAAAGAGAACGCACTTCCCTCGGGCGAGGGTAGTCCTCCCAACCTCTGGGGACTCTGCACTCGTTCACTTTCATCGATAAGTTTTCGACGGCGACGACTGTTGAACAGTGACCACCCATACAATAGACGGTTGCGATCGCTGCGCTGCTGGTAACGTCGTCGTTTTCTGTGCACGCACAATCCGATGCTCAATAGTCCTCCAAAGGCAAAAATTACCACTACCACAATCACAGTCGTGGAGGCATCCGTTTCGTCTTCTGTAGATTCTTCTTGTTGTTCGAAGGCGGCAGCAGCCGTCCCTTTTTCGGACGCGCTGAAAATGATTGCATCTTTCAAATATTCGTTGTCAGCATTTTGAATCGACCGAGTGTATCCAGGACTTGCAATGCCTGCCACTAATAACTCTGTGGTTCTGTTTGTGGAAACGTTGAAAGCAAAACCTCGAATAGCAGATGTTACCCAGAGATTTACGAGCTCTTCGGCCAATTCTCGATTATGTTCTTCATCCGGTGTTGTTCGTTGCCGATCGCTGCGAGTGTCGTTGGTCAGTTGCAGTAGTTGCCGTTTAGCAGAATTTCGGTTCAAAATACGTTGAGATAACAATTCCACTTCGTCCACAAAGAACTGCACAAGTGGTTCTTCCAAGCCTAAGTAATTGATCAAGTAGGTTTTGGTCAAAGTGTTGAGCTGATTGACAATCGCGGCATCCATAAGTCCGGGCACATTGGCAATCTGGTACGACACGGTCACCTCCCATCGTTCAAGAGTTCCACAATCAATACCGCAACTGACGGGACAACTGATGATCAACTGTTCGAGATCATCCAATGTGAGCCCCAAGTACCGCCACTGCAAACACGACGTTCCTACATGATCTTGACACACAAATCCATTGATGGGAGATTGATAATCAGGCTCATCGTGACAGGTCAAAGTTGGAGCGGAGGATGGCGCTGAACTGGGTTCAGAGGATGGCTGTTTGGAAGGTGTGCTCGATGGATGACGAGAGGGGTGCTGCGAAGGTATACTACTGGGAGCATTGGTCGGGTCAGCACTGGGAACAGTCGAGGGAAAATCACTGGGAGAATCGGAAGGATAACGCGACGGTGCAAAACTTGGTGATGCGCTGGGCGCCGACTGTTTTGGTTTTTTATTTTAGATTTTGTCGGAAGAGGAAATTTTTTTTAGTTCTGTCTGTGCAATGATATTAAAAAAAATTACAGGGTCAACTACCATGGTACAACTTCACTTACTGAGTCGGTAGGAGTTGCACTCGGAACAGACGACGGAAAATTACTGGGGGCAGGTGACAGGGTAGGAACTGCACTAGGAACTTGTGTTGGTTCGTCACTTGGACTCGCGGTCGGAAAAGGAGAAAATGTGGGAAACATAGAGGGCCGGGAAGACAGTGTTGGGCTGGCTGTTACGAGGATGTTATCAGTTTCTGCCTCATCTTCTCGTTGGGTGATATTGAAATCGTCCGTGGTGGTGTTGCTGTCCAGCGCGATACCTTCGCCCTTGGATGGATTCAACGTCACCGCTTCCATGATTTCTTGATAGTTGTCGTCACCAATGTTGATATCAATACCAGAAATATCTGCAGGCAGCAGATAGTCAAGAAATTCCCAATCTTCGAGTGTCTCTTCCGTGTCTTCTAGAGTGGTTTCAGCGGCACTGCTTGCCGTTGCAAAGGTCGTATCTCTGATGGAAACGTCACTGGGAAACGCAAAGACATCGTTCATCAATTCCAGAGCATTCTTAGCTTGTGTAAAATGATCCGTATCATCGCTTTGTTGTTGAACTTCGCGATGCATTCGGAATTCCGATAATGCGCGTTCAATAGCACTGTTGTGGTGTTGCTGTGTGGATTCTACTTCTTCTGCCTCGTGTCGGTGTTGATTTGCTAGAGGGTACTTATGATTTTTAGTAGCTGTGGTAATGTCATGGCAAACACCTAATCGTAGCAGAGTTGTCAGCACGATTATTATTAGCAGAGACGCTTCAAGTCGCCGTATTATTATGGGCGGTCGTCGAGATGGGATCATTCTTTTTGGTGAAAGGGAATCTTGGCGTTGATGATTTTGTGTATGCCGTCGAAATGGACTCAGAAAGGACGAAAAAGGAAGTCTCTGCTGGTTGTTCGACTCTGTTATCGCTTGTTTGCTACTGTCTTCTTTGTTCTTCGTTGTTGATATTTTTTCTACATTTTAGCGGGACGGTGATTAATGTAGAAAGGTGAAGTAACGAGGTCTCGCCCGTTGGAATTGCCTAATTGTAGAACAAGCTTGACGAAAGAACGAACAGTTCCGTACTACAGTAAAGTTAAAGTTTTATTATGACCAACCATGATATCTCTAACACTGCACTGCTGCGTACTGGTACTGTAATAAGGGAGTAAAAGTAAGTAGTTTTCAATTAATAATCGAGTAGACCTATTTGGATTCCCGAGGAGATACACTTGCAGCTGCTAATAAGGGATACGCTACTTACTCCCCACCCCACCCCCCAAAAAATCGTTCGTGCGTGGCGCATCACTTACACTATTTCTTGCATGCAGAAAATCTTTTTTGGGTCTTCAGAGCCATATCCCCTCCTGTCACGGGCAGCCCCATTGGGCTACAGTCGGTCCCTGTCCTAAGGAGGCCTGCTTCACGCCAATCATCACCTAATCAGCAGCTCTAGTAAAGTTTGCTTGCAGCAGGGATGTCACTGAGACACGTACAATCAGAGTAAGAACCGTGCACTTTTCTGAATATGGCGACCACGCCAGTGTCCGATCACCTCATCCACATTTACTTCTAAATCTACACCATCAATCAACCATTGTCTTCAACGACCAATTGGCGTCGCACCCAAGAGACGCTAATAGGATCTGATCCAATATGCTTGGATACTGAGGGTGGTAGATAACCCAATCTTCCACCACCACGCCTTCGGTGTCCCGATTTCGACTTGGTCAAAGTCACATCAACGTCGGCCCATCCTACCAGGGGTGGATCACAGAGTGCCAAGGCCAAATTGTGGTATACGGAGTAAAACAAAAATTGATCGAGATGAGTTTGCTTCCTTCGTTGGGCGGCTAAGTCAAGTGCCCTCTGGAGTTCGTAAACACCCCGTGGCAACCGAATACAAACAACGTCGAGGCATGAACTCCGGCCGAAGTGGACTGCAAGAAATCAAGAAGAAGATTCTTGTGATTAGAATTGGGTTGTTTTTGTTTGCCATTGACAGAATAATTTTCAACTGGTGTTGTCGTCTGTTGCCGTTGACGGTTCTTGAGCGTTAATGCCTTCCAGGAATGTCCCAAGGACAAGAGGTTCAGTTCAGGGTGTGATTCGAAAGCATTGCCACAAATACGATAGAGTGTCGAAGATGTAAGATCGGGGGGCATGCGAATATCATCCTCTCCTATTAGCACAAACGGTGGACTATGGTCTGCTGCTGTTTCTAGTAATTGCATAAGCTGAGGCACCAGCTTTTGTCTCCATCCTTCGTAAAGTATCTTCTTGACACCAATACCAGAATGTTGCTGAACGTCTAACAAGAAGCAAGGCTCCAATTTAAAGAGGTGTGACAAAGTGGATTTTTGCCAGTCATTCAAATGTTGAATGGTCCGTTCGTATCGGGCTTGGTAGGTAGGATTGTCGACGGTCCCTATCAGAAAGGGTATTGTCTGAATGGCGGTCGCCGTTGTTGTTGTGCAGAATGGTGAATCTAATTCGTCCCACGCAACCAATCGCCGTGGTTCCCTTTTAATACGAAGACGAGGTTTCCATATGGTCCGAATCATCGTTGTGGTTGTCTTGGAGTTTTCGCCGTTTGCGTTGCTGGTAAAGTCCTTGTTTGAACCATTGTTTTCAATTTTGTGATCGAACAGCTTGACAAAATAGGGTTCCTCCCAAAGCTGGCGTTGGATTTCATCGGCGTCGTCGTATTTATCTTCCTGTTTCAACGTCGATCGCAAGGTAATCAACTGTTCAATCTCAAGAATCACGCTTTCGCTATGTTGCTCTGCTTTATTGTGAGGATTAGCAGCGCCATTATTGATTGTTAGGTCGGCCATTTTTAAATATTTTCGACGGGAAAGCACGCCAATGATTTAGCTGGCTTGCTACTAATGCTTATCTTCCTGCTGACAACTCTTACTCGTATCCTTTAAAGTGTACGCGTGTAATGTTAACACAGCACTATGAAATATATATACGTTTGCCTTCGCAGCCTCATCGCTTTGCATGTTACGTTTGATTCCTGGCAACAAACATTTAGGGACTGTTCCGTAAATAGTAAATACTCTTTGTGTTCGCACAAAATCTGACCAAAGCAGGTGCCAGACCAGCCAGTAATCTCAGAGCAAAATCTTGTCTGTGTTAGTATGAAGGGTGGTGGTGTTTGTTGTGCCGACTCGCTATTGTGCTACGCTTACTTGTGCATGTCTACTGCCATGTGTTACCACCATTCCCGGGATATGGAGAGACCCCGGGACTGTGTATCCAATTTTCCGGGATATCCAAATCCCGGGCTTGTTTGACGATTTAGTGATCACCAATTCCGGGATATTGAAAAAACTTGGGATATATTTTATGCTTATACTTGGAATGAATAGTTTAATGTTACATTGCATTTAGATTAGCGTTGTCCAATCTATTCTAATATTGTACAGCTAAGTTCTATACTAGATGAATTAAATTAAAGTGGTTCAGGAGCTACCTGTTAAATGCTAGCTTAAAAGAGCTTGACCATTTTATTTTAATACATAAGGAAGTTGTATAATGACATTATTGTAGATCATATAAAATTTTACGTTTATTGGAATAATGAATTAAATTAAAGTGGTTCAGGAGCTACCTGTTAAATGCTAGCTTAAAAGTGCTTGGCCATTTTATTTCAATACACGGTACAAATAATATTTTAGACAAATAGTACATTTATTGGAATTAAATTAAAGTGGTTCAGCAGCTACCTGTTAAATGCTAGCTTAAAAGTGCTTGGCCATTTTAATTTTATTGACAGCAGCCAATGGGCCATTATTTAATAAAATTGTACTGAGATAGTAATTACTAGATCACATGCTGGTAAAAATAACGGCTGATATTACTTAAGCCCCAAAAATGCTATAGCTCCAAAAAAACCTGGGATTATTTTTTTTCACATCCCGGGATAATTTTGGCAATCCCGGGATTAGGATATCCCGGGTTTGGTGACAACACATGGTTGTCGATTGATTGATGAGTACCGATGCGAGAGGACGGAGTTAAGATGATTACAGTATTTAAAAAAAAACTAACCTTTATTCTAGTGGAAATTTAGTCGTGGAAACCTGGTGACTGAACCTACTAGCAGGCTCCTCATCAGAGCCTACACTATTACAGTAGCTAGAGTAGGGAGTAGTAGTAGTAGTAGGGTAGTGGTACATGGTACCTGGTAGTGGTACCATACCATACACTAGGTAGTCAGTCTACTACCAGGTACCAGGTACCCCGCCCCTGGTACAGTACTCTACATAGAACAAGAAAGCAGTGCTACAATGGTTAGCTATTGGTTGCGGCAATTAATGTGCTTGTTGCGAGAGTATGTCTATTCCACGATCTACTGGAGGGTAAGTAAAGCGACTGCTAATTCCACGTTTTTTTAATCGAAAAAACCTATTTCCCTAAAAGTTTCTGTCTTTCGTGGGTTAATCGGTACCAGTTACCTGGTACCTGGTAGACTACTACTGTACCTGATAGCTAGAGCTACCACTACGCCACCAGGTTAATATGGTACTGTACATTCTATTCACACTACTAGTACTAGTACTAGTACTATTCGTAGCTTAGGCCTACTACCGCCTGGTACAATACTACGCTAAAATCATACTGAAGCGTTAAGGGTAGAGTTATCGAAAGCATTAGTTGATGCCAAATCCAATCCCAGACAGAGCGAGTGCACTAGTAAGTTTGGAGCATAGTTGCTTCTCGCTCTTGTATCTGGGCAAATCAAGTGTGTTGAAGCAGGTGTGAGCCTTTGGATAGGATTCAGCATCTGCCTCCGTTCCGATAATGGTGAACCTTTTTATTTCACCATTTGACCCTTGCAATGCTCCAAAGCCTTGGGAGGGTACTCCTGCTGATCCAGTGACAAACTGCAATAGGCGCGCTCTCGTTTCCTGTTCAAAATTATTCACTGTATTCCAAAACCACCGTACAATTTCGCTATCTTCTCCTTCGTCAGCAAACGTTCCTGAGTAGGTAGAATTTGCTCGCCAGTCATTGACCTCTATTGTAGGAAGTCCACATAGCACGAGGCTCAGTTCCTTGGGGTCAAATACGACTAATGCTTCTGCAGGAACAACGTCCAAAAACCCAAGTGATATTTCTTGAAGCTGTGACCGAATTCGATGCAAAAATCTATAGCGCAATTGCGCCTCCATGTAGGCATCTAAATTTTCCATTGTCACCGCCATATCTGCGCCGCCAGGGATCAATTCAACTGAAACAAGTTTTCCTGCCGTATGTTCTGTCACTGTGAAGTCGAGACAAAGCGCAGACATGTCATCCGTGTCTTTCAATTTTTGCAGAGAATCATAAAACTGTGTATCCAGATCTCTCAGATCTTGCAATGTTAGGGGCCATCCCAATAAATATTTGTACAGGAATGGTACCAAATGGGCTGTAACAACTTGCTGGTCAAAGAGCGCACGTCCTAATACACGGCCGGTGAAACGAAAGAACATCAAATGATCGCCAGCACAAGCAGTAGCTGCACGTATAACAAAAAAGAAATAATTTAAACAGTTCGGTCGTTAGCTGCTTTTATGAAAGATTGGGTTGTGCATGACAGACAAAAGAAAAAGATTTATAAAGAGACGTACCAGAATCGGGGTTAATACTGACATACGTTTGATTCGTGCCAGCCTTCCACAAACCTAGGGCTGGACGCATAATGTCTTCGGTGATGAGTTGAAACCATTCCCTCGTGACGCCACCGGAGTCAATGCCCATTTCTCCAATGAACTCAAATCGCCAAGGCTGGCGCATTTGCTGTGGAGAAAGGCTCATGACAGATCGCAAACTATCCTCAAGTAAGTTTTCACGTCGAACCACAAGCTTAATGTTGCCATGGTCCCAACTCCCAACAAGCTCATTGCAGATGCCACGAAACCAATTCGATTTCATATTCAAGGACTTGGCTTGGACACCAGCAATATCTTGTGGTGAATATGTTGTTGTGGAGAAATAGAGTTTTTCTCTGATGATATTTTGTTCTTTCTTGTTCACTTGAATCTGTGCGACGGTGATAGCGTCTTCGGGTGCCACCAAGTCAATGTTTCCAGCAGGAAGTCGACGATCCTTTCCGGCCATAATGGACAGAGATGGGCACCAGGCGCTTCTGGTGTAAGTTTCGTTGACATTCAATGCAGGTACAGGCACCCATTGAAATGCATTTCCATCTTCAGATAAGACTCGCATCCAACCGTGCGAAATGGACTCATCATACTTCAACATGATAGTTTTCTCATTCGTGTCACTTTCATCTTCAATAAATGTGTCTCGTGTCATTTTACGAGCTTTCCCGGCAACAAACGGATGCGCATCCTCTGGTGTATTTCTTGTCACAGGGAAAAATCGAATTTTTCTGTTCCTAGGAAAACTAGCAGGACATGTTACCTCATACCGGACCTCATCTACGACAGCCAAAAATGTCATTCCTTCTTGAACGTGCTTGGGGATCTTAACCTTGACGCCCCATGGCTTTTCCGTAGCTAGACAAGTCATTGTTTTTGTTATTGCTGCTGTGGAATCTTGAGTGCCCCTGGTGTCAACTTGAGTAATGCACCTGTTTCGTATAGTCTTGTTATCCTTGGACTTTGTCAGTTCCGCCATTTTCAACATGGTTTGACGAGTCACTGGCTCTCCGGGAACCATGATGTGAACACAATTGATGCCTGGAATCAAGTTGGTAGGACAATGGCCCAAGAGTTCGTGGCCTTCAATCCTGACGACAAAGTCAGACCCCGGCGTGGCATCCAAGGGTATTTGCACTCGCTTCAATTGGGGAGGACGGCGAGTCCTGGTGACTTGATAGGCACCTGCTTTGGGGGTTTGTCGACCATACAAATTATTATTTCTATCATCGGATAGCGATAAACTGCAAGCTCGATACAATGACATGCGTCGATGGCGACGCCGAACGCCAAACAATGCCGATATTCTTCGCCGCATAGAGGGAGCTGCAACATCTTCCTGCCACTGAGACGTATTATCAGGCACCGAGAAAGAAAGAACGTTCCGGGCAAATCTCACAGCTTCCATCTTATTGAAAATGCTTGCACTTCTAGACAATTTAAATGAACACCCCTCAGCTAAAGAATCCCCCCGCAGGAAGCAAGCAATAAATTTGGTGGTGTGTACGCTAGTTGACGTTGCTGCCGAGACAAGCGAAGGAAGAAAAACGTGGTACCAGGTACTTGAGTAATTCTTGCCTCCGACGTGGATGCGTAAATAAACGTCATCGATGCCGATGTAACGTCGGTTGATAAACTTGCTTCAAAGAAGGATTTATCAATCATCATGGAAATGCAAGGTTTTTTGTTGTTGTTGAATATTGAAAAGACACTCTACTCTGCGTGAGAAGCTCCGAAGTACTGTACCACGTACACTCAAAAAGATTCGATTGTTCCAAGCAAACGCTACTACTAGCTAGTACGTGATACTAGTACCGTACTAGTCTAGTACTACTACTAGTACACAAAACATACTGTACGGTACCACTGGTAGTAGCAAAACTACTCACTGTCAACATAATTTTTGTGAAAAAGCAATGACACAATTTTTCATACCTAGGTAAAATTAAATTATATCATAATTCCATGTTCACACAGTACTCCATTAATTAACTGGAATTAGAGTAGCTCATATTTAATTAATTTCATCAAAAATCCTTTAATTTTCCTAAGTAAATAAATGGAATTAATTCATAATTATGGAATTAATGGATTTATTGCATCATGTCTCTTGGTTCTACTTGTTATTTTACTAAGTGTTTTTGTTTAAATAATATTTTCCGTTTAATTCCAAATTCTGTTGCATCAGAATACATTAATTAAAATTATTAGAGCTAGAAATGGTATGGAATTAATGGCACAAACAAAAATAATTATCCATATCGTACATTTTTACCTAGGTCTGCAATTTTTTCAGCCAGTGTAAGTGACTCTTATTCATTGTGTTGCCAAGAACCTTGAGAACTTCTTGGGTGCTATTTTTAAAAAGCCAGATTTTGAGGTTGGTCGCCGTTGTCTCAGTAATATTTTCCACGCTTGTGAAATAATGGACTTTACTGTGGCTTCTTGGCAGTTTTAATTAGTGAAGTGGAAAATTAAATGAACAACGATAGCAATTGCAGCACCGAACAGAGTAGATGTTGCCATTGCCCTGTCCAGATGTAATGTATTAGGTATCTTTGGCACGGATGCGCATGGAGGTTTGAGGTGCTGGGACTGCTCGAAAAGAATCAATGGTGGATGCAATTTTCTGATCCGTTCCCTTTTTCCATCGCAAAGTCGAAGAATTTCCTACGAGCATAATGGCCTGATTGGTTCCATCCGGAATGGTCGCCACGACCTGTGCCTTTCGTGGTACTTCGGATCCTGTCGATTGGGATAGAATGGAAAAATTGATATCCAAGATACGGTAGTTATCTTTGAGAACACTTTTGGTCACTTTGACGTCGGTGGGTGCCCCGTAAAAAGAGAACCTCCCGGTTGATGAAAAGAGCTGATCCTGAAAGAATTTGTTGCTGAGATCCGCTATCGACTTTCCTTGGACATCCGTACTGACAGCCAGGTAGGCCCCGTCGCCAGTTTTTCCGTCGCGACATTCAACATCATAGTTGGATCCGGTGGCTTTTGGAATGGTGGATCAGAGAGAAGAGGAGCAGCAGAATTTAGCAAAAAGAAATTGCAAATGAAATGTATTTGAATAGCCTTAAAAAGTTAGCATTCAATGTGGAAATTCCTTTGCTTTTGTTCACAACTGCACTTTTTTTTACGCACCCAGAGGCCAAGGAGAAGCAAAGCTGGCGAGAACCGGGACCTTTCCATCCTTTCCTTTGAGCAAAATTTCAGCCGAGACCTGTCCATTTCGAGAATCCCGAAAAACTTCACTTCCGTCTCTTTTTTTGTTTTTCAACCATACATTTTTTAAAAACAAAATATGTCACACATCACCGGTTTGAAAACAAAAATAATCAGAAAATACAAAGACATCTCATCACAGGAGGCACACAAACAATTTTACTACGAGTTCTACTAGACTACGTAGCTAGCTAGCTCGCTCTACTTGGTAGACGTACTTTAACACAATACCCGTAGTGGGACGCATCTTTCCTCCTTGTCCACTCACACCCATGGGCATAGAAACTCCTCCATTTTTGAGAAAGTTTTCCACGTTCATTTCTGCTGCCACTGCTGATTGTTGGTTGTTGCCGCTGATACCAATGGTAGTAATTGCTAGCGTTGTTTGACCGAACCATGTCAAAGCATCTCGTCGCGACAAGACTTCTTTGGGTTTATGTTGTTGTTGCTGCTGCTGCCGGTGTTGTCGCGGAAGGAGGCCTTGGCAAGTCGAGATTGACCAAGCCCAGAGTAAGATAATGGATACTGTCGTTGACATCATCGTCCTAAGCTACTACTAGTTGTAGTTGTTGGTTTAATTGATTCAACTTGGTAGAGGCATTCACAACATTGACGGCGCAAAAAATGTAGTGTATCGACAATCGGCAGGCACGCCTCACATCAATATCTATCGAACTGATGACTGGATGCATTCGTCAAACCTATTGGCCAGTGTGCGTGTTTTTGTTTGTGCAGTACTAGGTACGCTAATGGCTTGATAGTAGACGCACACTAATTCTGATTATCGTATCTTTTTACCGGTCTTTGTGTCGTCAGTGGAGTAGTAGACACTTCTTAGTATGATTAGTACTAGAGTATTAGCTAGTAGTCTACTCTTCTCGTCTACTACCAGATAGAGTACCATCTTCACAACTTTTTTGATTTCCAACCAAACTACAAACACTAGCTAGTAGCTAGTCCATACCTCAGCCGCCATCGTTAATCCTTTCCGTGATACCATTTTTACCAGGAAATACAGATAGTAGGTTGCCCCATTAACAATCCATTTCGCTATAGGCTTTCGTTTGAGATAAAGCCAACTCTCTGTTTGTAGCACGTAAAAATCCCTAAATTAAAAATTGTCAGGATGAAGATGAAGCGGAGCCGATGCCAGATTGTCACTACTACTAGCAATTTGGAGGAAGGTTCTACCATTTCAGCAACAGCGGCGGCGGCAGCAGCAGCAGCAGCATTGCCTGTAGTTGTGAATTCAATAACAAACAACAGATCCAGATATGGCTGGCAGCGTTTAACTGTTACTACACTTGGTGTTTTTTGGATGGTGATGATGACACTCGTATTGGCGAGAAGAGTGCAAGGATTTCAACCGAACGTCAATCGATTGGTCACTGCTGTTGTCCGAAACCATCCAAATGTCGGTGTATCACCAAGAACTACCTGCCAAAATTTTCAACAGCAAAAGAATAGTGACCAAGATGAAATGGACAACCATGTTGGAAAAACTAGGATAAGAGATGCAGTAGAGGTTGATAGTAGCAACAACAGCAGCAACAATATTCCATCGGAGAGACAAAATGTCCCACAACCAGCAATAGTATCCCGAAGATCTTCCTTGCAGACCATGTTTTTGACAGCCACTGCTACAGCCACGGCTGTTGCTACATTCAGAACCGATTCGGCGTCGGCTGGAATTCCAGAGGTCGATACCTACGGAAATCTCTTTAGTCCCAAATCGGACATGTTGTCCGGTGGCAGTCAAGCAGCGCGAGGGATATCGTCACGACAACGTGGATCGCGATTAAAACCTGGTCAACCCATTCAAACTGTGTACGAAACACGATTTATAGCCTATTTAAGTCGCTTTTTATTGAACTTTGATCCAGCAGCCAATGCTTGGTGGTTGCAACAAAATGGATTTCGGGATACATGGGATACCGTGCTGCAGGACGATAGTAGTAGCAACAACAACAACGACAACAAAAGCGAAGATCCCAATCTACCTTTCTATAAGTTTGCGTAAGTCTTCTTTTTGGGTATCGTGATAATGGAGAAAACTACTGTGTAAAATCTTGCACGCTATCTCACGTTTGAAAAATACATTCTTTTTGTATTGCAACCAAACCATATACATAACTCGACACACATTGACAACAATATACATTTTCCTTTTTAAAGTGAGTTTGCAGAAAGTGTAGAAGTTGGGTTGGCGGATTACTTTACTGGACCCTACGGTAGTTATTCATCCGTCCAGGCTGCCAAGGCTGGCATACTGGCATCCAACACCGCACTGTCGCGACCACAACCAAAAGAGAGTGGACCAGGATTTCCTTCGTTTATCACCAACACGTTTTCTTCCCAATTAAAGAATAGCCAATCATCGTCATCGTCGTCATCATCACCACGTAAATCTACGAAACAAAAAAAGGACGACAAACGGGAATCCATATCTCCTGAAAAGAACGGAGTCCTCAATCTCTATTCGCTATTGAAGGCACGCTATACATCAGTCGCGGCCAAACGACAACTCGCTATTCTATTTTCTTTTATTTCGCGTCCCGATTTGCAACCAATGCAAGAAATTATAGCACTACTGGGAGAAGCCGACAATGCCACTATTTCTGATATCAGTCTTTTACGACAAGTGGTGCGGAATGAAGAGACTTCTAGAACAAGCAGTCGAAGAGGAGGAGGATTTTCCAAAATCAATCCACCCGTCATTGTGGTGGATGCTCCACCAGCACTGGGTGACGAGTATCAACCAGCGGAAGTGCGACCCATAATGAGGCCAACGTCGCGAGTCCTGCGCATTCAAGTACTAGATCCAGGGGAAGGATATACCAACCCACCACCAGTATTTGTATACCAAAATGGAGCGAAGAGAAGCTGTCAAGCCTGTACCATTGTCGATGGAAAAGGTTATGTATCGGAAGTTCTGGTACTGGATCCAGGATACGGGTATGGAAATTACGGTGGAAAGGATGACTGCCCTCCCACTGTGAAAATCGAGCCACCTAAGAAACAAAATGGCAAAGTAACTCGCCAAGCACTGGCTGTCGCGGACTTGGAATACGAAGTTGTGGACGTGGAACTTATAAAAGGTGGCAACGGCTATATCAAAGCAGAACCTCCGAATGTAGTCATTCCTTTGCCCGATGAGGATCCAGATTGGTTCATCGCGACTCAAGAACAACCAGAAATGCGGACGATACCTGTTCGGGATATTGAACCCCTTAGGGCGGAAGTCAGCGAAATGAAAAACTCTGACGGCAATGTTGTCTACGATTTTTTCGGATTTCGGCCTGCTCCCACCATTAATAGAGCTCTCATACAGAGACTTCGGCGAGATCCTCTGGAACTTCTTCCGTCCACTGTCATGTTGGAGATTGAGGACATCGAAGAAGCGCGCTACCAAGTGGCCTCCTTGCCACCGATACCCCCCAACATCAAAGTACCTTCGCCACGTTTTCGTGCCTTTGATCCGATTTTCGGTGGAGTTGGTTCTGTACCAGTCACCAAAGGAGCAGCAGCTTTAAGTGCTAGTGAATATGGAAGACTGGCTTTGAGCGGGGCGGTTTGCACCGTCATTGTACGCACGGCATTGAATCCCCTCGAACTCATAAAAACAAAGCAGCAACTGGACAATGACAAGGAGCTCTTTGAATATGCACGCAACAGAGGCAAACGGAAAGCTATTACTACAGAGAAGGACATCAAAGAACCAGTGGGCGAAGATAGAAGTGAAAAAGGAAAGATTGGAATACTCGATATTGTATTGAGCTTGGCTGAGCTTCGTGGTCCTCTGGCATTGTTCCAAAGCGCCGACATTACGTTTCTTGCTTCTCTCGTCTTTGGATCTTTTGGCTTCGGTACCACGGAACTCTTTCGGCGATCGTTCACAGAAATTTTGGTTGGTGGTGATTCGGGTGCGAGCAGTGATGGTGGTGGCGGCGGCGAACTTATTTTACTCCTCGCGGCTGCCATTGGCACTGTAGTAACCAGCGCAGCAGCCACACCATTTGAGGTATTGCGGGTCAAGAGTATGATTCTCCTCGAGCCTGCTGAATGGACTAGAGTCCTTCAAACATTTATTGCAAGTGAACTGGGCATTGTTTATGAAAGCTTTATCTATATGAATGTATAAATCTAACAATTTTTTCATGTTCGTTTCGTTTGCTACAGAAGGAAAATCCCGCCTCGAAGAAACCAATCAAAAGGAAGACTAAAGCAGTCGACGAGGAATTTAAGCTCTCCAATCTCGACATTAAGGATCTGTTACCCTTGTGGTCCGGTTTTGCGCCTACACTATCGCGGGAACTTTCGTTTGCCATACCCAAATTTGTCGTCTTTGATGTGCTGTCTAGGACAATCGTCGATTTTGTAAACTCTCAAACATTAGAAGGAGCTCTTCCTCTGCAAGTTGGAGCTGGACCTGCTGGGTTGGCCGTTTCCGCAGTTGCGGGAGCAATTGCAGGTGTCGCCGGTGCTGTTGTCAGTCATCCAGCAGACTTGATCTTGACGTATACATCTGTATCGAAAAAATCCAACGAGGTATCAGACAGCGACACTCGTGAATCTGCTGCGCCACCAGGATGGGTTGGAGTAGTCAAGGAATTGCTTTCGCGCGAGGGAGGAGTTGCCAACTTGTTCATTGGGTTGCCAGCTCGAGGTATCTTTTTCTTTCTCGTCATTGGCCTTCAATTTTTCCTGTATGATTATGTCAAGAATCTGTTTCAAGTTGGGACAGACGATCTCAGCCTTGTGCTTGACGTCTTCTACGCGGTTCGAGAGGGCCTCGTTAATATGGACTCATAAGTAAATAATGGACTCATAACTTGCTAGCTACCTACTAATGCCACAATACCTAAATCATTCTTTCGCTCCCATTCAGAGTACTCTTTTCAGCAACCTGCATCTCAATCGAATGGCTTTCCAAACAAGCTTGACCTCCAGCTTGGAAGTGACAGATAAACTCATAATGATTTCGTTTTTCTTTTGATACTTTGACAGGGCTGGTGAGCAATCGAATCAATTGGCGGTGTGGTCTTTCTCGAGTAGAAAGAAAACTCATTTCAGAGGTATCCTGGGACGTGCAAATACCGTAGTCTATCCAAATCATGATACCGTTGCAAATACCGCCGCAACGCTTGAACGGCACATGTACAGTCTTGTCTATTATTAAACCAGCATCTGCTTCGATGCCGTTGTTGGAAGTGTACTGCAGTCTAGCAACCTCAAAGGACTTGGTCAGTTCCTCGAAATCATATTCCCACATTGGCAGCGACAAATCGTACTCGTTAAAACGATTTCCATAATGATTCGCACGGCTATGGTCAAACCCAGAAATCCGTGCCTTTGTTTTGTCGTCTCCGCAAGGTCCGTAAGCTCGGCTCAGTGAATGAGATTGGATGGCAACACCACGGATTACGGCCACACTTGGCACCGAACAATACTTAGGATGCAGCATATCCCTTGCCTTTAGGGCACGTACCAAATAATAGTAATTCAGTGCTTCCTGTAGGTGCCATCCCTCCAGTATTTCATAGTATGGTTCTGCCACGACAACTCCAATCTTTTCGTGTGGTTTGCAACCCAAGATTTCAGCATTTATTAACTGTTCGGCATGACATTGCAAAATTTGAAACATGTTTCCTGGTCGGGGCAGTTCGTTGGCGAGCTGAGCAATTCGTGCCGATAGGTTCGGAATGTTCGTATCGGAAGTGCTGCTTTCGAGTGACGAGACTCTTTTGGCACCCTCTGTGGTTGCTGCCAACATGGCACACAATCCAAAATCCGAAAGGTCCAACAGTACACAGTCTTTGGTATGACATTCAAGAGCCCTTCGAATACCCCTTTGCAGCAGTTGCAATCGCTTGGAATCGTTGAGCTGGAAGGCTCGAAACGGAGAAATAAGTGGTTGCTGCATGACTCGTTCTTCCTCTGGTGGTGGTGGAACGAATTGCTGTTGTTGGGTGTTTGTTTTAGAATCATTATTTTGTTTTTGTCGTTTGTTAGAATGATTTTCCTCTATTTCGTCCTCTGGTGATGCAAGTAAAGAAAACCAGAGACTGATATCATCGTGTGATGCAACTATTGAACAAGATGTTCCTGCTTTGACATCATATCCTCCCAATTCAGTTGCATTAGTAGTTTTGATGGGTTCTTTGCTCTTGTCGTGTTTTTTCTCCGTGGTTGGTGTGTTATCATTATCAATATTATTTGTTCTGTTAGTAAATACAAACAAGTTTTGATGCCAATGATCTTGCCATGGTGCTTGACCTACTCGCGTAGAATACGTACAATTATCGTACAAATCCAATTCCCACCAAAAGAGTATCGCATGACATACTCCCGATGTGTGTGGCATCACCTGAATGGCTGGTAATTGTCGACCCTGAGAACCAGGAATCATGTTGGGATTGGAAACATCAAATTGCATGATTTGAAATGGATCTGATAATGGTGTTGCTCTGGATTCGTCGTCGTCGTCGTCGTCGTCGATATTGTTGTCTTTGATATTATTGTGTGCAGCATCTTCATTCCTAGTAGTCATATTTTTTACCCAATATTCTGCATGAATATTCATAATGAATCCACCTCGAGTTCCTCCATTCATCAATACACTATTTGGATCATCTTTAGACAGTCGCAAGAAGAGTGGGTGTTGTGCTTCATTACTTTCGGATAAACTACAGTTGTAACAGTAATCATGATGATGATGTGGTCCCCAAAATTGATTCAGAAATGCGCCTTGTACCAATTGTCCGTACACACGAGCCCTTTGTGGAATCATAATGGTAGTACCAAAATGCAAGGTCCGATTCCAAGCATCTCGTAATGTAGGAATCATTCCTTCTCCCAATAATGCACTTTCCAAAAGTTCGGAAACACACAAATCATAAACAGGGGGATGTTGTTGGATGATATCTGGATCTTGCTGTTGTTCGGTGGAATGACCATCTTGAATGGTAATGATGTGCTGCAGTTGATTATCGGCTACTGTCATTTGAGCCAGTCGGCTCATGGCCGATGACATTTCCATGGATGTGATTCGAACTTGACGTTCTGGCGGTTTTGCTACTGTTGCTACTGCTGCTGCCGATGCCGATGCTAATGATGAAGGTTCGCCAGCAGCAATTTTGCTCAAGGAAATGTTGTTGTTCTTGTTGTTTACAACCCGCTGTTGCATATGCTTTGCTACCATCATAGCCAACAGTCCGGTTCCGCTTCCAATGTCCAATACTCGAATGATATTGTCTTCGTGACTATTATTATTAACAGTATTATTATTACTACTACTACTACTAGTAGTAGTAGTAGTAGTAATCGTAGTAGTGTTACAGCCATTCGATGGCTGTTGTCGTTGGTTCTTCTTCTTCTTCTTCTTCTTCTTCTTTTGTTGGACAACTTCTCGACAAGCCGCTGCAATGGCTTGTTCGTACAAATTATTGCGATGTACATCATTGAGCATGGGAAAGAACCAACGCTTCGTTCTCAAGTGTCGAATAATGGCAATGTCATTATTTGTATTTCCTCCACTGCTACTGCTACTGCTGCTACTACTGCTAGTACTACTACTAGTAGTAGTACTAGCAGTAGCCGCTACCAAATCATTCCAAATAACGCCCCCGTTCAGTTCATCTAAACAAGGCACTAGCAAGAGTTCTTGTTTGGTTGTTGTGCCATTAACATCGTTAACATCATTACTACTATTGTCTGCAGCAGCAGCAGCAGCAGCAGCAGCAGACGACGACGACACAGTAACAACAACGGTTTCGTTGTACCGTGACGATTGTAGAGCCGCTGCCACTTCGAGACCGTCCATTTTGTTGTCGGCTTTTTAGAAACAGAAGAAAAACATGTATAAAAAGAAAGTAGACCTACTGGAAAATATTACTACTAGTATGTTATTGTTATGAATAATGATATCATAATATGAGATGTGTTGATGGCAATCACTTGTTCTACTAGGTAGTAATAACTAGCTACTACTAAGAGTAGTCTACCACTCCGTAGCACGGTAGTAGTACTAGTGGTAGGCCTAGTATGGTTGTTGCTGTTACTGTAGCAGCTAGGAGTAGTACTACTACTACTACTACTACTACAAGCTACTAGAGTAGAGTACTACTAGCTAAGCTACTATTAGAGCTAGTAGTAGTAGAGGAGCTACTACTACTCTAGTAGCTAGTAGCTACTCTCTACTCTAGAGTAGCTACTAGCTGGAGGCAGTAGAGCTACTACTAGCTAGTAGCTACTACTCTTTCTACTACTACTAGCTAGTAGTAGTAGTAGTAGAGTAGTACCAGGTAGTGCTCGAGGAGTAGTAGTACTAGTAGTAGTGCTACTACTAGTAGCTACTAGCTAGAGAGATAGCTACTAAGTACTAGTAGTAGCTACTGTACTATCGTAGTAAGGATGTCTCTAGCTACTACTAGTGGTAGACAAAAACCAAAGTTAGGGTTAAGGTAAGTCTTAGATACTACGAGCGAACGCTACCGCGTTCTCTCGACTATGCCAGCTCTCTAGGGCTACGTTCGGCTAGGTAGGGTGGTTTGGAGAA